>Ga0182793_1000031_pt1 | contig 133774 bp, 112 predicted proteins | sample Passage237A_FD_130498 | JGI IMG/M metagenome (GOLD analysis project Ga0182793, IMG submission 130498) | Cellulose adapted compost microbial communities from Newby Island Compost Facility, Milpitas, CA, USA - Passage2 37A (version 2) (version 2) ... | reverse complement strand
GTTCGACGACGGCGCTGTGGAGCGTCGAGGTGGAGAACTTCGGCGCGGTGCAGCCTTCCATGTAAACGACCTCGGAGCCTTCGTCGGCGATGATGAGGGTGCGCTCGAACTGGCCGAAGTTTTCGGCGTTGATGCGGAAGTAAGCCTGCAGCGGGTGCGAGACTTTCACGCCGGGCGGCACGTAGATGAACGAACCGCCGGAGAACACGGCGCTGTTGAGCGCGGCAAACTTGTTGTCACCGGTCGGGATGACCTTGCCGAAGAACTTGCGGAAGAGTTCCGGATGCTCGCGAAGACCTTCGGTCGAGTTGACGAAGATCACACCCTGCTTCGCGACGGCTTCCTTGATGTTCGAATAGGCGGCCTCGGAGTCGAACTGCGCTTCGACGCCGGCGAGGAACTTGCGCTCCTGCTCGGGGATGCCGAGACGCTCGAACGTCTTCTTGATGTCGTCGGGAACTTCGTCCCACGTGCGCTTCGGCTTCTGGCCCTGCGCGAGGTAATAACGGATTTTGTCGAAGTTGATGTTCTCGAGATCCTTCGTCGCCCAGTGCGTGGGCAGCGGCATGGACTGGAACTTCTTCAACGCGTTGAGGCGAAACTCGAGTAGCCAGTCGGCCTCCTTCTTGACGGAGGAGATGTAGCGGACGGTTTGCTCGGTCAGGCCGGTGCCGGCGTCGAACTCGTAGTTGACGTCGTATTTGAAATCGCCGCGCGACTGGTCGATGCCAGCAACGGGGTTCTCGACGGCGGCCTCGTTTTCGGCCGCGGCGGTGTCGAGTTCAGTGGGAGGTTTCATGACGGACGGGAAGATGAGAGATGAGAGATGAGAGTTGAGTGAGGCGAGCGGCTCGGCCGGAGGCCTCGCTCTACGTTAAGCGACGAGTTCCTTTTTGACCCAGTCGTAGCCCTTGGCCTCAAGCTCGAGAGCGAGGGACTTGTCGCCGCTCTTCACGATGCGGCCGTCATACATCACGTGGACGAAGTCCGGCACGATGTAGTTCAAGAGGCGCTGGTAGTGGGTGATCATGAGCACGCCGAGCTTCTCGCCGCGGAGCGTGTTGACGCCTTCGGCGACGATGCGGAGCGCATCGATGTCGAGGCCGGAGTCAGTTTCGTCCATGAGGGCGAAGGCCGGTTCAAGCATCGCCATCTGGAGAATCTCGCAGCGCTTCTTCTCGCCGCCGGAGAAACCTTCGTTGACCGCGCGGGAGGTGAACTTCCGGTCGATCTTAAGAAGATCCATCTTGGAGTAGAGGCGCTTGTAGTAACCGGTGGCGTCGAGCTCCTCGCCCTCGGCCATGCGGGCCTGCAACGCGGCGCGGATGAAGTTGGCGATCGTGACGCCGGGGATCTCGCTCGGGTATTGGAACGCGAGGAAGATGCCAGCGCGGGCGCGTTCATCGGGCTCCATCTCGAGGATCGACTTGCCCTCGATCAGCACGTCGCCGCCCGTGATCGTGTAATCCGGGTGGCCGGCGATCGCCTTGGCCAGCGTGGATTTGCCGGTGCCGTTCGGTCCCATGATCGCGTGGACTTCGCCTTGGCGGATCGTGAGGGACAGGCCTTTGACGATGGGCTTGTCGCCGATGCTGATGTGCAGGTCTTTGATTTCGAGCTGACTCATGATGAATGAAAAAAGGTGGAAGTTGGGTTGAGAGAGGAGGGCGCCGGATCAGGAGGAGTGCGGCTGCGCCTTGCCGCGGAAAATGATTTCAACCGACGACGCATCGTAGCCGGGAGGGAGCACGCGCTTCACTTTATCCAGCAAGCCCGCCGGCAGATCGATGTCGTGCGTGGTGCCGGTTTCCTCGTCGTGGAAATGCGCGTGCGGATGCAGGTTCGGGCAGTAGCGCGTCGGACCGCGCTCGAAATTCACGGCGCGGATCAGGTTGCACTGCGCCAGCGTCTCCAAGCAGTTGTAAACCGTCGCGAGCGAGATCGTGGGCATCTCGGTTTTCACGCGGGCAAACACTTCGTCGGCGGTGGGGTGGTCGCGCTTCTTTAGAAGCACGTTGTAAACAACCTCCCGCTGCGGCGTCGCACGCAGACCGCTGTCGGCCAGACGCTGCGCGAGCGCATCAGTGGGAGTGGTGGAGGTGACGGCAGCCATGTGTGTGAAGGGGCGAACAAATTAGAATGGTTCCAAAGAGCAAGTGATAATTAGAACTATTCTAAAAGGGCGTTGGCCCCATCACGACGCCTCTCAAACGCTCTCCGTAAACTGCTCTTTCTCAGCGCCGAAAACGCCAGTGCCAAGGCTCGTAGCCGACGCCGAAAGTGTTCTCGCGCGGGTAGCTCATCGTGAAACCAAACTCCGCTGCGTGTCTGCTGAGCCACGCGAACGCACGCGTGTTTTCAAAAGTCTCCTCCAGCTCCGGCGAGCCGGGCGTTCCGATGTCCACGGCTTCGCCGGTGTGGTGTTCGCTGTGCCCCGGCGGTGCGATCCAGCGCAGAATGTCATCGAGCGGACGTCCGCGCGCGAGATGTCCTGCAATGATTTGGCGCTGACGCTCCACGCTGCGAAAACCTGAGATCAACTCGAGCGCGATACCGTCCCGAGTCGCGGCACGATGCATCCCGCTCCATGCCGATGCCGCGCCCGGGTCGAGCCAAAGTCCATCCCGCGTCGCGCCCAGGTGCGGCTCGATCCGGACCAGAGAGCGTTCGTCTGCTTCCTTTTGCAAAGGCAGAGCAATTGCAGCCGACGCGAGGCTCAACTCGCGATGAATCGCAGCAATTCGCTCGAGGTAATCGGGGCTCACGTGCGCAGCGTGAACAGCGAATAAAAGAAGTGCGACAGAGTTTCGTTTTGTCGCGTTTTGTCGCGCAGCCTTTCCGATGCGCGCGCGTCTTTCCCGCCGATGTCTGAACACACCCCGTCTCTTTCCCGCCGTCGTTGGTTTCTGTATGCCGTGGTCGTCCTCGGCCTGGGCGCGGGAGTCTGGTATTTCGGTTTCCGCCACAAGCCCCAGCGTCCCCTCTACCCGTTTCCGGAGTGGGCGGGCACCGAGTATCCGCTACGCGTGCCGGTGCGCACGGTGACGGCGGAGCTGCGCGATTTGCCCGTGCACCTCAAGGCGATCGGCACGGTGACGCCGCTCAACAGCGTGACCGTGAAGAGCCGCGTGGACGGACCGTTGCTGCGCGTGCATTTCGAGGAGGGGCAACAAGTCCAGGAAGGTCAGCTGCTCGCGGAAATCGATCCGGTGCCTTACCGGATCAAGCTCGCGCAAGCCGAGGCGGAGCTGCAGCAGCGCGCGGCGCAGGTGCGCACGGCGAAAAGCGATCTCGTGCGTATCCAGGAACTGAGCACAAAGGGTCTCGTGACCCAGCAACAACTGGAGTTGCAACAGGCGCTCGTCGCGGAGCGCGAAGGCGCGATGGAGGCCGCGCAGGCGATGGTGGACGATGCACGTCTCCAGCTCGCCTACACGCGCGTCGAAGCGCCGATCTCTGGTCGTGCCGGTTTCCGCCGTGTCGATCCGGGCAATCTGATTCGCAGCAACGATGAAGATGGCCTCGTCGTCATCACGCAGACCGCGCCGATCTATGTGAGCTTCACCATTCCGGAGGTGGAAATCGGCTCCGTGATCGAGCCGTTCCGCGCGGGACATTCGCTCACGGTCGAGGCCTGGGATCGCAACGAACGCGCGGTGCTCGCCACGGGCACGCTCAAGGTGCTCGACAACCAGATCGACACGGCGACGGGCACGCTGCGCTTGAAAGCGGAATTCACCAATGCCGACGAGCGCCTTTTCCCGAGCCAGTTCGTGAACGTGCGCATGCGCGTGCGCACGCTCGAACAGGCGATCGTGATTCCCGCCGCGGCGGTGCAGTTCGGTTCGCGCGGCACTTACGTTTACGTGATCAACGCCGAGAAAAAGGCCGTCGTGCGCGATGTCGTGCTCGGTCCCACCGAAGGCGCCGAACAGGCGATTGTGAAAGGCATCGTGCCCGGTGAAGCCGTCGTGCTGGAAGGTCTCGATCGTCTCCGCGAGGGCAGCAACGTCGTCATCGCCAACGAATCCACGGCGGGCACTGAACCCGCGAACGTTGCGGCCGCGCCATGAGTTTATCGCGTCCGTTTATTCTGCGGCCCGTCGCCACGGCGCTGCTCATGGTGGCGTTGCTGATGTCCGGCATCATGGCCTATCGGCTGTTGCCGGTCTCCGCGCTGCCGCAGGTCGATTTCCCCACGATCCAGGTCTTCACGTTTTACCCCGGCGCAAGTCCGTCGGTGACGGCGAGCGCGATCACCGCGCCGCTGGAACGGAGATTCGGACAGATCCCCGGTTTGTCGCAGATGTCGTCGACGAGCTCCGGCGGAGCGTCGGTGATCACCCTGCAGTTCTCACTCGATATCTCGATGAGTGTGGCGGAGCAGGAGGTGCAGGCGGCGATTGCCGCGGCGTCGAATCTGTTGCCCAACGATCTGCCGACTCCGCCGGTGTATCGAAAAGTGAATCCGGCGGACACGCCGATCCTCACACTCGCGGTCACGTCGGCCACGCTGCCGCTGCCGCGCGTGCACGATTTGGTCGACACGCGCATCGCGCAGAAACTCGCGCAGATCCCGGGCGTCGGCATGGTCAGTCTCGCGGGCGGTCAGCGTCCCGCCGTGCGCGTGCAGGTGAATCCCGCCGAACTCGCGGCGCGCGGGCTTACGTTTGCCTCGGTCCGCAACGCGATCGCGGCGGCGAGCGTGAATCAGCCGAAGGGCAGCTTCGACGGTCCGGTGCGCAGCATCCTGATGGATGCCAACGACCAGCTCCGCTCCCCCGAGGAATATCGCAATCTCATCATCGCCTGGCAGGACGGCGCGCCGCTGCGTCTCGGTGACGTGGCGCGGATCGAGAGCGCCTCGGAGGATCGCCGGCTCGCCGCTTGGGCGGACAATCTGCCGGCGGTGCTGATCAATGTGCAACGCCAGCCCGGCGCGAACGTGATCGAAGTCGTCGACCGCGTGCAGGCGATGTTGCCGCAACTCTCGGCGAGTCTGCCCGCCGCGGTGGAGCTCACGGTGTTGAGCGATCGCACGCAGAGCATTCGCGCGTCGGTGCGCTCGGTGGAGCACGAGCTGATCTTCGCGATCGGCCTCGTCGTGCTCGTGACGTTTCTCTTCCTCCGGAATTTCTCCGCGACAATCATTCCAAGTATCGCGGTGCCGCTGTCGCTCATCGGCACGTTTGGCGTGATGTATCTGGCGGGATTTTCGCTGAACATTCTGACGCTGATGGCGCTGACGATCGCGACCGGCTTCGTGGTCGACGACGCAATCGTGATGATGGAGAATATCGCGCGGTATCGGGAACAAGGATACACGGCGATGGACGCCGCGCTCAAAGGCGCGTCGCAGATCGGTTTCACGCTTGTTTCGCTTACCATCTCGCTGATCGCGGTGCTGATCCCGCTGCTCTTCATGGGCGACGTGGTGGGACGGCTCTTCCACGAGTTCGCGATCACGCTCGCGGTTTCGATCCTGATCTCGCTCGTCGTGTCGCTCACGCTCACGCCGATGATGTGCGCGCGCATGTTGTCGCCGCATCATGCACACGAGACCGAACGCCGCGGTTTTCTCGATCGTGTGATCGATCGTTACGCCGTGTGGCTCGACTGGGTGCTTGCACATCAACGCACCGCGCTCCTCGCCACGGTCGGCACGCTGGCCGTGACGGCGCTGCTGTATCTGGTCGTGCCGAAGGGTTTCTTCCCGGTGCAGGACAACGCTGCGATCCAGGTGGTCACCGAGGCGCCGCAGTCGATTTCGTTTTTCGCAATGGCCGAGCGGCAACAGGAGCTCGGCGCGAAGATGCTCGAGGATCCCGCGGTGCGCGGCCTTTCGTCGTTCATCGGCGTCGATGGCACCAACAGCACGCTCAACAGCGGGCGCATGCTCATCAATCTGAAGCCGCACGCCGAGCGCAGCGAATCTGCGGGCGAGATCATCGCGCGTCTCCGTGAGCGCGCCAAGGAAGTGCCGGGTATCGATATCTACATGCAGCCGGTGCAGGAGCTCACCATCGAAGATCGCGTGAGCCGCACGCAGTTCCAGTTCATGCTCACCAGTCCGGATGAGGAACTGCTGCACGCGTGGGTGCCACGCGTCGTGGAGCGACTGAATTCCCACTCGGCACTCAGCGACGTCGCGGCGGATCTGCAGAACGACGGACTCCAGGCGTATTTTGAAATCAACCGCGACGCGGCTGCGCGTCTCGGGATTTCGGTCTCGGCGATCGACGACGCGCTCTACAGCGCGTTTGGGCAGCGACAGATTTCCACGCTCTTCACGCAGGCGAGCCAATATCGCGTGATCCTGGAAATGGATCCGCGACTGGTCAGCGGTCCGGATGCGCTTGAGCGAATTTATGTGACGCCGGCCAACGGTGCGCCCGTGCCCCTTTCGAGCGTCGGCACGATTCGCGAGCGGCGCACGCCGCTCTTGATCAATCACGTCGGCCAGTTCCCGTCCGCGACGATTTCGTTCAACCTCGGCAGCGGCGCGTCGCTCGGCGAAGCCGTGGCCGCGATCGAGCAGGCCGCAGCGGAACTCGGACTGCCGCCCGCGATCGAGCTGCGTTTCCAGGGCGCCGCGCATGCGTTCCGCTCCTCGCTCTCGAGCACGTTGTTCCTGATCCTGGCTGCGGTCGTCACGATGTATATCGTGCTCGGAGTTCTCTACGAGAGCAGCATCCACCCGATCACGATTCTCTCCACGCTGCCATCGGCGACGGTGGGCGCGTTGCTCGCCTTGTGGATCACGGGTCAGCCGCTCGATATGATCGCCGTCATCGGCATCATTCTGCTGATCGGTTTGGTGAAGAAAAACGGCATCATGATGATCGACTTCGCGCTCGAGGCGGAGCGCCATCAGAAGCTCTCGCCCACCGCGGCGATTCGGCAGGCGGCCTTGCTGCGCTTCCGCCCGATTTTGATGACCACGCTCGCGGCGCTCTTCGGCGCGCTGCCTCTGATGTTGTCCTCCGGTTCGGGCGCGGAGCTTCGGCAGCCGCTCGGTCTCGTGATGGTCGGCGGTTTGTTGGTGAGCCAGGTGCTCACGCTCTTCACGACGCCGGTGGTGTATCTGTTTTTTGACCGACTGGCGCGTCGCGCGCGTTCCGCGCGCCGGGCCGAAGCCGGAAGCCCCGACGCGCTGCCGGCCGGGGGAGTGGCGCGATGAATCTGTCGCGGCCGTTCATTCGCCGGCCTGTCGCGAGCGCGCTCATCGCGATCGGTATCGTGCTGCTTGGTTTGACGGCGTATCGGCTTTTGCCGGTCGCGCCGCTGCCGCAGGTCGATTTTCCGACGATCCAGGTCTATGCGTCGTTGCCGGGCGCGAGTCCGGAAACGATGGCGGCGAGTGTCGCCACGCCGCTGGAGCGCGCGCTGGGCAGCATCGCCGGCGTCACGGGCATCCGTTCGAGCAGCACGCAAGGATCGAGCAACATCACGATCGAGTTCGATTTCGATCGCGACATCGACGACGCCGCGCGTGACGTGCAGGCGGCGCTCAATGCCGCGCGCGGCCAACTGCCCTCGGGCATGCCGCGCAATCCGAGTTATCGGAAAGTGAATCCCTCGCAGGCGCCGATCATCGGACTCGCGTTGAGTTCACCCAACATCGCGCCCGGTGATCTCTACGATCTCGCGTCGACGGTGCTGGCGCAGAAGTTGTCTCAAGTGAGCGGGGTGGGCGAAGTGCAGGTTTGGGGCAGTTCGCTCCCGGCCGTGCGCGTGCAGCTCAATCCCAACGCGCTCGCGCATTACGGCGTCGCGCTCGACGAAGTCCGTCAGGCGATCGCCAACGCCAACTCCGTGCGACCGCGCGGCATGATCGAGCATGACGAGCGGCAATGGCAGGTGCACGTGAGCGGTCAGTTGCGTCGCGCCGACGAGTATCGCTCGCTCATTGTCCGCTATCGCAATGGCGCGACGGTGCGGCTCGGCGATGTCGCGGAAGTCACGGACTCGGTGGAGAACCGCTACGCCGGCGGTTTCCATAATCATCAGCCGGCGGTGCTGCTGATGGTGCGGCGCCAGCCCGGTGCCAACATCGTGGCCACGATCGATGCGATCAACGCCCAGCTGCCGGGCTTGCGCGCGCTGGTGCCGGCCGATGCCGATTTGTCGGTGGTGATGGATCGCTCGCCGGGCATTCGCGCGACGCTGCACGAAGCGCGCTTCACGCTGATGCTTTCGGCGGGGCTCGTGATGCTCGTGGTGCTTGGTTTTCTCGGCAGCGCGCGCGCCGCGTTGATTCCGAGTCTCGCGATTCCCGTGTCGTTGATTGGCACGTTTGCGATCATCTATCTCTACGGATTCTCGCTGAATAATCTCTCGCTGATGGCGCTCATCGTCGCCGCGGGGCTCGTCGTCGACGACGCGATCGTGGTGCTGGAAAACATCGCGCGGCACATGGACCACGGTCTCTCGCCGTTCAAAGCCGCGCTGCGGGGCGCGGGCGAGGTGGGCTTCACGCTGCTCGCGATGAACCTCTCACTCGTCACGGTCTTCATTTCGATCCTGTTCATGGGCGGCTTGGTCGAACGGCTCTTCCGCGAGTTCTCGATCACGCTCGCGGCGGCGATGGTCGTTTCGCTCATCGTGTCGCTCACGCTCACTCCGAGCCTTTGCTCGCGCTGGCTGAAGGCAAAGCCGGTGCAACCGCGGCGCGGCGGACTGCGCTATCTGAGCGACCGCACGTTTGATGCCGTGCGGAACGGTTACTCGCGCTCGCTGCGCTGGGTGCTGCAGCACCCGATGCTCATGCTGTTGATTTTCTTCGGCTCCATCGCGCTCAACGTGACGCTGTATGTGACCATCCCGAAGGGCTTCCTGCCCGAGCAGGATACCGGTCAGCTCAACGGCTGGGTGCGCGGCGACGACGGATTCTCGTTTCAAATCATGCAGCCGAAGATCGAGGCGTATCGGCAGCTCCTGCTTTCCGATCCGGCGATCGCCGACGTGAGTGGCATGACGGGCGGTGGCAACGGCATCAGCAACGGCTGGATGATGATCCGCCTGAAGCCGCTCGCCGAACGCAAGGAACCGGCGAGCGCGGTGGTCGATCGGCTGCGTCGCAGCCTGCCGCCGGTGCCGGGCGCGATGTTGTGGTTGAGTGTGTCGCAGGACATCCAGATGCCGCGCTCCGGCGATTCCGGCTCGCACGAGTTCACGTTGCTCGCGGACGACGTCGCGCTGCTCCGCCGTTGGGCGCCTAAAGTGTCGGCGGCCATGGAGGACCTGCCCGAGCTGACCGATGTGAACGGTCCCACCGACGAAGGCGCGAAGCAAGTGATGCTCATCATCGATCGCGAGGCCGCGCGCCGGCTCGGCGTGGATATGCGCATGATCACCGAGGTGCTGAACAGCTCGTTCAGTCAGCGGCAGATTTCCACGATCTACGAAAACCTGAACCAATACCGCGTCGTGATGGAGCTCCTTCCGCTCTACACGGAGGATCCCGAGGTGCTCGAACAGGTGCAGGTCATCGCAGCCGACGGCTCGCGCGTGCCGCTCTCGGCGTTCACGCGCTACGAGTATTCATTGATCAACGACCGCGTGAATCACCGCAGCCAGTTCGCCGCGGAGAACATCTCGTTCTCGCTCGCGCCGGGCGTTTCGCTCGAACAGGCATTGAAGGCGATCGATCGCGCCATGGCGGAGATCATGTTGCCCACGGAGATTCAGGGCACGATGGCTGGCACCGCGCAGAGCTTTCAGAAAAGCCTGCAACGTCAGCCGCTGCTGCTGCTCGGCGTGCTCGTGGCGGTGTATCTCGTGCTCGGCATTCTCTACGAGAGCCTGGTGCATCCGCTCACGATTCTCTCGACGCTGCCGTCGGCTGGCCTCGGCGCGCTGCTCGCGCTGCGGCTCACCGGCACGGAGTTCACGCTCATCGCGCTCCTCGGCTTGTTCCTCCTCATCGGCATCGTGATGAAAAACGCCATCCTCATGATCGACTTCGCGCTCGCGACCGAGAGGGCGGGGCAGCGCTCGCCGCGTGAAGCGATTTTCGAGGCTGCGCAGCTGCGTTTGCGTCCGATCCTGATGACCAACATCGCGGCGTTGCTCGGCGCGCTGCCGCTCGTGCTTGCGAGCGGCGAAGGCGTGGAGATGCGTCGTCCGCTGGGTCTCGCGATCGTCGGCGGTCTGTTCGTGAGTCAGCTGCTCACGCTCTACACCGTGCCGGTGATTTATCTCTGGCTCGATCGTGCGCGTGCGCGCGTGCTCGGCTGGACCAAGTCCGGAGTGCGCCGCCTGCGGGGCGACGAACACGCCGCGACGAGCTGAACGATTCGCTCGCGCGGCGCTTTGAGAAAAGCCTCAGGCGCCGTGTTCGGCGAGCCAGCGCTCCGCCTCGATGGCGGCCTGGCAGCCCATGCCGGCGGCGGTGATCGCCTGGCGGTAAACGTGGTCCGCGCAATCGCCGGCCACATACACGCCGGGCACTTTCGTTTTCACCTGCGAACCGGCGACGGGCACGAAGTAGCCGTTTTCGTCCACGTCGAGCGCGCTCGCAAACGGCGCCGTGTTGGGCAGGTGGCCGATCGCCACGAACACGCCCTTCACCGGCAGCACGGACTCGGCGCCCGTTTTGACATTCTTGATCGCGAGGCCGCTGACCGCGCCCTGTTCGACACCGACCACCGCGGTCGGGACGCTATCCCACACCGGCACGATCTTCTCGTGCGAGGTGGCGCGGTCGGCCATGATCTTGGACGCACGCAACGTGTCGCGACGATGCACGAGGTAAACTTTGCTCGCGAAACGCGTGAGGAAGAGCGCTTCCTCGGCCGCACTGTCGCCGCCGCCGATCACCGCGACGTCCATCTTGCGATAAAATGCGCCGTCGCAGGTCGCGCAGGTGGTCACGCCCTTGCCGCCGTAAAGTTCCTTTTCACCGGGCACGCCCGTCATGCGCGGCGAGGCGCCGGTCGAGATGATCACGGACTTCGCGAGGATCGTGCGGTCACCGGCGATGAGCTTGCGCGGGAACGACGTAAAATCCACCGAGGTGACGAGCGCCTGCTCGAAACGCGTGCCGAACTTCGTGGCCTGCTCGCGCAGGTTCTGCATCAGCTGGAAACCGTCGACGCCCTGCGGGAAGCCGGGGAAGTTCTCCACCTCGCTCGTCGTGGTGAGCTGCCCGCCGGGCAGGGGGCCTTCGAGCACAAGCGGATTCAAATTCGCGCGTCCCGCATAGATTGCGGCGGTGAGACCTGAGCAACCGGTGCCAACGATGACGACGTTTTCGACGGTGGTAGACATGCGCGTTTAGTTCAGCCGCAACATAGCACAGTTGGGAAGGGGAAAGTGTTAGCAGTTTGACCGGAAACATTTGAGCGATCCACGCGAAGACGCACCACGCGCCCTCGACGCTCCTTCGCATCCCGCCATCCGTCGAACATCCCTCATTTTTCCAGCGAAAGTCCGTATTACGGACTTTGGTCAGGGTTTCGTTGGTGCTGCGCTCGACCGCGGTGCGGCGAAGCAACTTGCCGGTGTGCACAGAGCCCAAAGTCCGTAATACGGACTTTGGTAGGCTCTTGTTAAAAGGGGCGGGAGGGCGTCGCGGCGTTGCTGGCGCTTGCACCCCGCGCGGGACCTCTCGAATGTCTGGCGTCACTTCCCGTGGAATCCGCCTCGTCCAAACAAGTCTACTCTCGCGAGCCCCTTTGGGACCCCGCGCGCTGGCTGCCGACCACGCGCGACGAGGTCGAGGCGCGAGGCTGGGACTATCTCGATGTGATCATCGTGTCGGGCGACGCCTACGTGGATCATCCGGCGTTCGGCACTGCGGTGATCGGTCGCATGCTCGAGCGCGAGAGCCTGCGCGTTGCAATCCTTTCGCAACCCAACTGGCGCGACGATCTGCGCGACTTCAAGAAGCTCGGCGCGCCGCGACTGTTCTTCGGCGTCACCGCCGGGTGCATGGACTCGATGGTCAACCGCTACACCGCGGCGAAAAAACTGCGCAGCGAAGACGCCTACACGCCGGGCGGTGCGCACGGTTTTCGTCCGGACTACGCGACCGTCGTTTATTCGCGCATCCTCAAGCAGCTCTATCCGGATGTGCCGGTGATGATCGGCGGCATCGAGGCGAGCCTGCGCCGCGTGACGCACTACGATTACTGGTCCGACACGCTCAAGCCCTCGATCCTCGAAGAGAGCGGCGCCGACCTGCTCGTTTACGGCATGGGCGAACTGCCGCTGCGTGAAACCGTGCGCCTGTTGAAACAAGGCGTGCCGTTTCGCTCGCTGAAAACCATCGGCCAGACCGCCGTGCTGTTGCCCGAAGGGGAGAGCGCGCCGAAGAACAAAAACTGGGACGACTTCACGCTCCACTCGCACGACGACTGTCTGCGCGACCGCGAGCTTTACGCGCAGAATTTCAAAAACATCGAAACCGAGTCGAACCGCGTGAAAGCGCGCCGGCTCCTCCAGCAGGTCGGCGAGCGCACGCTCGTCGTGAATCCGCCGTATCCGACGATGAGCGAGGATCAGATCGATGCGTCCTTCGATCTGCCTTACACGCGCCTCCCGCATCCGAAGTATCGCAAGCGCGGCCCGATCCCCGCCTACGAGATGATCAAGCACTCCATCAACATGCACCGCGGGTGCTTTGGCGGGTGCAGCTTCTGCACGATCTCGGCGCACCAGGGTAAGTTCGTGGCGTCGCGTTCGAAGCAATCGATTTTGCGCGAAGTCGAGGCGATCAAGCAGATGCCGGACTTCCGCGGCACGATCAGCGATCTCGGCGGCCCGTCGGCCAACATGTATAAGATGAAGGGCAAGCAGCAGTGGATCTGCGACGAGTGCGTCCGCCCGAGCTGCATCTGGCCCGACGTCTGCCGCAATCTCGACACCGACCACACCGCGCTTCTCGACATCTACGAATCGGTTCGCAACACCGAGGGCATCAAGCACGCCTACGTCGCGAGCGGCATTCGCTACGATCTTTTCCTTCACGAAAAAGGCGCCTCGCCCGAGGCGAAGGCCAGCCACGAGCGCTATGTCGAGGAACTCGCCGCGCATCACGTGCCGGGCCGCATCAAGGTCGCGCCCGAGCACACGAGCGACCACGTGCTGCGCGTGATGCGCAAGCCCACGTTCAACCTCTTCTACAAGTTCAAGGAGAAGTTCGACGCGGCCGCGAAGAAAGCCGGCAAACCCAACATGCCGGTCACGCCCTATTTCATCAGCTCGCATCCGGGCTCGCGTCCCGAGGACATGGCCGAGCTCGCGCTCAAGACCAAGGACCTCGGCTTCCGTCTCGAACAGGTGCAGGACTTCACGCCGACGCCGATGACCGTCGCCACCGAGATCTACGCCACCGGCGTGCATCCCTACGATCATCAGCCGGTTTGCGTCGCCCGCTCTCCCGAGGAGAAGCAGGAACAGCGCAGTTTCTTCTTCTGGTATAAACCCGAGATGAAAAAGGCCCTGCGCGCCTCGCTTTCGCGTATCGGACTTTCGGATATGGCCGCGCGCCTGCTCGACGGGAAACAGAAGACCACCGACGTCACGCCCGCGCCGCACATCACGCCCTGCGGCGGACAACCGCCGGGCCAGCGCCTCGCCGCGGCCACGCGCAAACCATCGCACGCGAAAAAGCCGTCGATGGTGGACGAGTTGCTCCGCGGCACGGGTCTGCAGCCGCCGAAGCAAGCGCCCGCGTTTCGGAAATTCTTCAAGAACCCCGACGGGAAAAAGTAACGCGCCGCGCTGCGGGTAAAATCCCGAGCGCCGCTCCGGGTCGGAACGCGTCTGCGATCATTGGGTCTGCGGTCGCGTTACCCCCGGACCCATGACTTCCCTCACCGCCGCCGCCATTCCCCCGACGTCTGCTCCGCCGCCGCTCGATTCGCCGCTCGCGGCCGAGTGGGGCGCGCTCATTCCCGACGTGCAATGGGCCGTCCTCGTGGACGGCTCCGAGGCACTGTCGCGCGCCGGTATTCGGTTTCTCATCGCCGGCGCCGCCGCGCTCGCGACCTACACCGGCCACTGGCGCAACACCAAGGACATCGACGTCATCATCCACGAACGCGATCGCGAGCGTGCGAAAGAAGCGATGCTCGAAGCTGGTTTCGCCGATTACTACGACGAACTCGCCTACGATCGCAGCTGGATCTTCCGCGCGCATCGCGACGGCGTGTTGTTCGACGTCATCTGGGGTCTGCCGAATCACCGCGTGCAAATTGACGCCCTGTGGTTCGAACGCGCGCAGCCGCTGCGACTGCGTGACCGCGACTACCGCGTTTCTCCGGTCGAAGAAATCTGCCGCGTGAAACTCTACGTCATGCAGCGCGAACGCTGCGACTGGGTCGACGTCATCAACGTCCTCGCTGCCGCCGTCGAGCGCATCGACTGGCAGTTTTTTGTGCAGCGCATGGGCCGCGATCTGCCGCTGCTCCAGGGCGCGCTCGCGATCTTCAACTGGCTGTGTCCCGGCCGGGCCGGCGCGCTGCCCGTGTGGTTGCGCGCGCAGTTCGCGCTTCCGCTCATCGAGGCCGAGGATCCAGCCGCGATGGAAGAGCGACGCGTGCGGCTCTTCGACAGCCGTCCGTGGTTCGCGCTGCACCAACCTGCGGACCAGCCCCTCGAACGCTGAGTCCGCACTGCGCCTTTATGCTAATTGGAGCGATGAATCACCCGGGCGAGCCGCTGGCTCGCGAGATGGCATGGATGGCGGAGATGCGGCTCGACTACATCGACCTCACGCTCGAGCCGCCCGCGGCGGCGACGTGGAAACTGCAGCCCGCGGAAGTCAGCGCGATGCTCAAGGACCACGGCCTCGGCGTCGTCGGTCACACCGCGTTTTATCTGCCGATCGCGTCGTCGTTTCAGAGCGTGCGCGACGCTGCGCTCGGCGAACTCAAACGCGCCGCCGAATTTTTCGCGCGACTCGGCGCGCGCTGGATGAACGTGCACCCGGATGGTCACGCACCGTTCATCGACGATCCCACGATTTATCAGCGCAACATCGAGTCGCTGCAGGAGCTCGTCGCCTTCGGCAAGGACGCGGGCGTCGGCATCATGCTCGAGAACGTGCCCGGCCGCTTCAACTCGCTCGCGCAGCTGCGACCGATCTTCGACGCCGTGCCCGATCTGGGCCTCCATCTCGACATCGGCCACAGCAATCTCGCCGTCGCGAGCAACACCGCGCCCGAACTGATTTCGTTTTTCGCCGGCCGACTCGCGCACGTCCATCTGCACGACAACCGCGGCGGCCACGCCGATCTGCACCTCGCGCTGGGCATGGGCGAACTCGACGTCGATCGCTACGTCGGCGAACTCCGCCGCGCCGGCTACGACGGCACGATCACCTTGGAAGTGTTTTCACGGGACCGCCATTATCTCGCCTACAGCCGCGACCGCCTGCTCGACGCGTGGAATCGCCACGCTCCCGGCGAACACCCGCAGCCGCGCGGCTGAGTCGTGCCAAGGTGCGCACCGAGTCGGGACCGCGTGCGTCCCATGTCATGCCAGGGTGCGTCCCGTGTCGCGGTCGGGTCCGGCTTGAGTCGGGACTAAGCGCGCACCGAGTCGCGACGGGGTGCGCACACGGTCGCGCCAAGGTGCGGCTCCAGTCAGGCCGAGGGGATGAAGTTTTTCTTCGCGCAGTCCGGGCAGATGCCGTGCGAAGTCTCGGTGTCGAACTTCGAATCGAAGTAGTCTTCGACCGAGAGCCATTTATTCTCGTGACCGACACGGCGGCACCAACTGCACATGATGAGGAAACCCTCGAGTTCGTGCAGGCGTTGAAGCAGCCGTCGCGTGGTGAAATGCACGGGCAGCCAGATGAGGACGACGGTAACGGTGCGCGCGATGGCGCGCGTCCAGATGAACTCTTGTGGTCCGCCAAAGACAATGGCCTGGAGATGGAAGATCTCCACGATCCACATGATCACGATGAGCAGCAAAAAGCCGATGGATTGACCGATGAGAATCCGTCTGCCGCTGAAGCCGCTGGGATTGGGCATGGGGCGAAAGAGTCAGTTTCGTAGCATGGATTCAAGCCGCTGCCCCATGAATATCGCGAGGAATGCGTCATCCATTGGCAGCAGCGCGCTGCGTCTGGTCACCAACCGAAACTGCGCTTGATGCGAAGCGGTTCGTAGAGGTCGGTGGGTAGTTCGAGAATGAAACGGCTGGGTGTGAGCAACATACCTCCGGGACCGGCGCGCGTGGCGACTTTCGGGTAGCAGAGATACAGCTCGTTCCGCGCGCGGGTGACCGCGACGTAGAACAGTCGGCGCTCTTCCTCGACGTCACCGCTCTCGATCGCGCGGCGGCCGGGGAATTGTCCGTCGGCGAGGCCGATGAGAAACACGACGTCGTATTCGAGGCCCTTGGCCTGGTGAATGGTGGTGAGCTTGATCGCCTCGGCATCGGCTTCGACGTGGCGATCGCTTGTCTCGCTGTTGAGCAACACGATCTGCGCGAGAAAATCCTGTGTCTCCTCGAAACGCTGCGCGAAGCCGACGAGCGCCTTCAATTCGTCAAGTCGGTCGGTGTAGTCGGCAAACGCGCCTTTCAGATAGTCGCCATACCAGCCGTCGATCGCAGTCTCGACGCAGTCGCTCGGGCGGCTGTTCTGCATCGATTCGGCGACTTGCGAAAGCGACGCGCAGAACGAATCCCACTCGGGCTTCGCATCCTTCGCGACCTTGCTCTTCACGTCGTCGGTCGTGAGCACGTCGATAAAGTTACGCTGCATGAGCCGCGCGTGATCGCGGGCGGCGGCGTAGATTTTCTGCGCGCCCTTTTCGCCGATCTTCGGGAGCAACACCGCGATGCGCTGCCACGCCTGTTCGTCGGACGGGTTGTAAACGAAACGCAGCAGCGCGACCAGATCGCGGATGTGCTGCCGTTCGAAAAACTTCACGCCGCTCGTGATGTGATACGGCACGCCGGCGCGGGAAAGCGCGAGCTGCACCTCGAGCGCGAGGAAGTGCGAACGATAGAGGATCGCGATCTCGTTGAGCGAGACGCCGTCGTCCTCCACGAGCGAGCGGATGCGCTTGAGCACGAACTCGGCCTGCTCGCGATCGTCCATCGCCTGCACGACAAAAGGTTTCTGCGAGTTGCCGCGGGCGGCGCGCAGCTCCTTGTCGAAGTGACGGCCCTTGGGCTGCGCGAGGAGGACGCCGTTGGCGAGATTGAGGATCTGCGGCGTCGAGCGGTAGTTGGTTTCGATGCGGTGAATGACGGTGCCCGGATGCCGCTCGGGAAACGTCATGATGTTTTCAAAGTCCGCGCCGCGCCACGAGTAGATGCACTGGGCGTCGTCGCCGACCGCCATCACGCAGTGGTGCCCGGCGAGTTTGTCGACGATCTGCGCCTGGAGCGTGTTGGTGTCCTGATACTCGTCGACGAGGATGTGGCGGAAGCGATGCGCGAAATACGCGGCGACGTCGGGCGCCTCGGTGAGCAGCTTCAGCCAGAGCTCGAGCAGGTCGTCGTAGTCGACGACGTTTTGCTCCTTCTTCTTCGCGGCATAGGCGGTGGCGAAGGCGGGGAAACGGTGCGAGATCTCTTCGTATTGCGGGAAGTTTTTCTTCACCGTGTCCACGACGGAGAGCTGCGTGTTGCGCGCGAGCGAGAGCACGTCGAAGAGTGGACCGGGGCGCGGGTTGGTCTTGTCCTTGAAGAACAACTTGTCCTCGGCTTCGACCGTTTGCTTCAGCAGCGACTCGGACTCCTCGGCGTCGAGAATGGTGAAGTTGCGCGGCAATCCGATCGCTTCGCCGTAGATGCGGAGCGCGCGGTGGCCGATGCTGTGAAACGTGCCGCCCCAGAAACGCTGCGGCTCGATGCCGGTGAGGTCCTGCACGCGATGGAGCATCTCCTTCGCGGCCTTGTTGGTGAACGTGAGCAGGAGAATTTCGCCGGGCTTCACGCCCTGCGAGAGGAGATACGCGACGCGGTAGGTGAGCGTGCGCGTCTTGCCCGAGCCGGCGCCGGCGAGGACCAGGAGAGGGCCGGGCGGAGCGGTGACCGCGTTGAACTGCTCGTCGTTGAGGCAGGCGCGAAAATCGATCGGCGGAATGCCGGCGGACGGGCGTTGATCGAGCTCGAAATCCATGAAGCGCCCGAGGCTCGCCGTTTCGAGCGGCGGCGCAAAGCGAAAGTGCAATCTCGCCGCGTCCCGTGCGGAAAACCGGCGCGGAGCGCGGACAGGCGAGCGGCTTGCGCTTTAAGTTCTGCGAGTGGACGCGAGGAAAGCGCGGCCGTTACGAGCGGGCGGCGACGATCGCGGTGTTGGTGGTCGCGACGGCGGCGGCGCGCAGCGGAGCGAGGTCCTCGGGATAGGTGACCTTCACGTTGTGCGGCGAGCCTTCGATCAGGTGCACGCGGCGGCGGGCGCGACACATCAGCGACATGGTGCTTTCCTCATTCCAACCGTGTTTCTCCGCCAGCGCGTAAGCCTGCACGAGCGTGCTGAGCCGATAGGCGTGCGGCGCCTGCACCGAAACGACTTGGGAGCGCGGTAGCGTGGCTTTGAGCCGGCCGTTGTTCGCGAGGGCAATGCCATCGCGCACGGGAAGAGGCGTGTAGAGCGCAACGGCACTGTGACGACGCAACGCGAGGAGCAGGTGTCGGAACTCCTCCGGTTGCACCCACGGGCGCGCGACTTCGTGCAGCAACACGTAGCGTGTTTCGCACTGACTGATGAGCCGGTGCAGCGTTTCCTGCCGCGTGGCGCCGCCGGCCATGCAGCGGATGCGCGCGGAGACGTCGAGCCCGGCGGTCTGTTCGAAAGCCCACGCGACATCCTCGGGGCGAACGCCCACGATGATCTCGCTCGCAAACGGCGCGACCATCTCGATCGCGTGGTGCAGGAGCGTGCGGCCGCGGAACTCGAGAGTCGCCTTGGCAATCCCGCCAAGGCGTGTGCCGCTACCCGCGGCAAGGATCACGGCGGTGACATCACGCCGGTCGCAGCAGTCGTTTGAAGAATCGGGAGACATTTCGCAGTTGTGGAAGGCTGTGGTAAACGGCCCAGCCGATCGGTCGGGCCGCGCGGAGGCGGGAGTCGGACGAAACTTGGGACTCGAGTTCGTGGACGCGCTCGGCGACGCGTTCGCCGCTGCGGCCGTCCACCGAATCGCCGAAGAGCAGGTGGCGGTAGTGCAGGCGCTCTTTCTCGCCGACCGCGGGCGAATCGATGCTCGTGTGAATCGCGGCGGGCAGCTGCTCGATGTCATCGACGATGTGGCCCATCTCGCGCCAGCGCCATTCGTAGCCGGTCGGATCGTAGTAGGGAGACTGGAGCCGCTCGGGATGGTTGATGAGCACCATCGGTCGGTTGAGCGCGAGAAACTCGAGCTGCGTGCTCGACGCGTCGGTCACGAGCACGTCGGCGGCGTTGAGCCACGGCATGATGTCGGCGCCGCGCTCGTCGACGAGATAGGTGTCGCGACGGCCGCGGCACATTTCGCGGAGCGCCTTGATCCACGGCGCGAGCTTGGGATCATTGCCCTGCTGCACGAGCGGGTGGGGCTTGATGACGAGAAACGTGTCCTCGCGGCCGGCGTGCAGGAGCTCCAGCGCGCGCGGCAGGATCAGCGGCAGCGAGGAAAGCCCGTGATGCCAGGTCGGCGCGTAGAGGATGACCTTGCGCCCGTCAGGAATCTGCTCGGGGCGGGGCGAGCGCAGAAGATTATCCATCTGCACGTATCCAGTGAGCCAATACTCGCGGCGCGGCTGGATACCCCGGGAGATGAAATCGTCACGCACGAACTCGCTCGTCAGGCACACGTAGTCGGCCGCGCGGAACGAACGGTCCGGCACGCCCTTGTTCGCGAGCCCGTGCCGCACGTGCACGAACCGCGTAAACGGCAGATGCGCGCGCAGGTGCAGATAGGTGAGGTCCTCCGCCGCCAGCACCACGTGCGGCGTGAAGCGCACGAGCTCGCCGATGTCGTCGGTGGCGAGGCAGTGATGTCGCGGCGCGAGAGCCGCGAGAGTCGTTTGAAAAATCCCCTGGTGGAAGCGGTGACGATAGTAGATCCCGATACGCATGGTCGTCGGCTTCAAATGACCGACCCGTTACCGAAATGTCACAGAGTCCCACCGCCTTGTTTGAGACTCAGTGTTTACCTGATAAATGCATCCGTTTTCTCCGCAGCCTTAGAGGTGCAGGAACGCAAGGAGCGCGTGAAAATGCGGGCGATACATCTGCCGCATGACCTTGGGGCGCAGGTGATGCGGGAGAATCTGCCGCGTGGCGCGACGCAGCCATTTGCGCAGGCCGGGCACCGGCGGACGCCAGCCGCGATAGTGCGTGCGATCGAGCGCCTCGAAATAGCGATCGCGGAGCGGGTGGTCGTTGTCGAAGTGCCACGGTTTCGAGGCCGTCGTGTAGTGCACGATGAATGGATCGCGGCGCAGCCGCTGCAGCTCGTGCGACGGCAGATGCAGGTAGCCCGAGTTGAACTTGAAGATGCGAAACTGCTGGTTCCACCGCGGATCGAGGCGATGCCAGTGGCCCCGGATCACGGCGTTGAGCGCGTCTTGGTCGTGAAACTGCAGCCGCGGGTGGCGGAGGGCGTAGGTGAGTGCCTGTTCGTGCAGCCGGTCGCGCCGCCAGCGCACGAGATCCAGCAGCATCACGCCGGAGTTGAAGTATTCCTCCTCGCTGCGAAGTCCCACGGCCCGGAAGTTTTCCGCGCGCGGTTTCTGCACGGCCGCGGTCGAGCAACCCTGAAGATCGACCGACCACAACTCCTCGATCGGCCGGCACACGATCAGATCGCAGTCGAGATAGAGCACGCGCTCGCAATCCGCGGGCAACATCTCGGGAAGGAGCAGCCGGTAGTAGCCCGCTTCGGAAAGATAGCCATGCAGCGGGACGCCCTTGAACGAGCGGTTGGCTCCACCGACATCCTGCAGCATCAAGCACGCGCCGCTCGCCTCGATGTGCACGCGCAGGTTTCTGATCGCGGGCTCACGAAGCGTTTTGCTCAGCAGCCAAAAACGCAGCCGATGTGGTTCTTGGGCGGTCGCGATCACGGAGGCGATCGCCGCCGTGAGGGGTTGCACGTAAGCGTCGTCACAACAGAAAGCGATTTCGATGAAGCGCGGCGCGCGGGGGAAGCTTGGCGCGAGGGAAACCATGGCCCCCTAGACCGAAGCTCGCCGCGGAGGTTCTCGGCAGACCAAGCGATTGCACGACGTCGCACCGCGTGAAAACGCGTTGCTAAAAGGTGTGTTCGCACCGGCCGGACGCTCGTTCGGACAAACGTGATCCGGACAACGAGCGCACGCGGTGGGACGAAGGTCGGGACACGATCGAACCGACGTGCGAACACGGTCGAGCCAAGGTGCGTCCCGGGTCGCAACGCGGTGCGCACCGCGTCGTGGCCGGGTGCGGATGGAGTCGAGCCGGTGTGCGCACCGACTCGGGCGTTTGCTTCCGATTACAACAGCACGAGGTCGTTGCGGTGGACGACTTCGAGGCGTTTGCGACTCGGGTAGAGCGCGGAGACGACTTCGCCTTTTTTGCCGGCGATCGCGGGGATCTCGTCGCTGCCGAACGCGGCTTTGCCGCGCGCGAAAACTTTTTCGTCGGGTCCGGCGATGTTCACGATCTCGCCGGCCGTGAATTCGCCGCGCGCGTGCGTGACGCCGACGGCGAGCAGGCTGCGGCCTTGTTCGCGCAGCACGGGGACGGCGCAGGAGTTGACGAAGAGTGTGCCGGCGGGGCGCTGGAAATACGCGAGCCAGCGTTTCTTTGCTTCGAGCGGGAGTCCACTCGGCACGAAGAACGTGCCCGGGCCGTCGCCCGCGAGGAGGCGCGCGATGATGTCGCGCTCGGCGCCGCTGGCGATGAAGACGCCGCAGCCGGAGCGCGTGGCGAGTTTCGCGGCGGAGATTTTCGAGATCATCCCGCCGGTCGCGGTCTCGCTGGTGGTGCCGCCGGCCATCGCCTCGATCTCGGGCGTGATGCGCTCGACCACGGGAAGGATTTTCTTCGAACCCTTCATGTCGATGAGCCCGGGCGCGGTGGAGAGGATGAATAAATACTGCGCTTCGACGAGACTGGCGACCATCGCGGAGAGCGTGTCGTTGTCGCCGAACTTGATCTCGGCTGCGCTCACCGTGTCGTTTTCGTTGATGATCGGCACGGTGCCGTAGGCAATGAGCTGGTGGAGCGCTTCCTTCACACCGAGGTAACGCGCGCGAACGCGCAGGTCCTCGTGCGTGAGGAGCACTTGCGCGACGGTCGCGCCGTGCGGCGCAAACGCGGCCTGCCAGACCTGCATGAGGCGCGACTGGCCGATCGCGGCGCAGGCTTGTTTCTTGGAAATGTCCTTCGGCTTTTTCGCGAGGCCGAGCGCGCCCATGCCGAGACCGACCGCGCCGGAGGAAACGACGATCACCTCGGTGCCGGCCGCACGGATCGCGGCGATCTGCGTGGCGATGGCGGCGATGCGCGCTTCATCGAGCTGGCCGATGCCGGACGTGAGAACGCCGGTGCCGAGCTTCACGATGATGCGGCGCGGCGGCGTGGACGAAGTCTTGGGCAGGGGAGACACAGATACGGAAAGGCCGCGGACGCGCGAGGCGGCCGCGGCCAAAGAGGAGATCAGACCGTGAGGAGGTCTTTTTCTTTGCTCGCGAGATGCGTGTTGATCTCGGCGATGGCCTTGTCGGTCGCGGCCTGGATGTCTTTTTCGAGGCGCTTGGTTTCGTCCTCGGGGAGCTTGGCCTTCTTGAGGGCTTCAAGGGAGTCGCGGCGGACGTTGCGCACGTGCACGCGGCCTTGCTCGGCGAGTTGTTGCGCGTTCTTGACGAATTGCTGGCGGCGCTCGCGGCTCATCTCGGGGAGCGGGATGCGCACGATCTTCCCGTCCGGAACGGGGTTGAAGCCGAGGTTGGCCTCCTGGATGCCTTTCACGATCGCTTTGATCAGGCCGACATCCCAGGGCTGGATCTGGATGAGGCGCGCGTCGGGCGTGGAGATGGCGGCATTCTGCTTGAGGGGCGTCATGGAGCCGTAGGCTTCGATCATGACGTTTTCCACCATGGCGGGCGTGGCCTTGCCGGTGTGGATCGCGCTGAATTCATGCAGCGTGTGGTCCACGGCTTTCTTCATCTTGGCCTGGGCATCGAGAAGGATGGGATTGGACATGGGGGAGAGACGTTGGGAGTTGAGGGATGAGAGTTGAGAGAAAAACCAAGAGGAAGCGAGAGCGGAGCCGGTGCTCCGACTCTCGACTCTCAACCCTCAACTCTCAGCTGGCGCGCAGACTCAGCCATGCACGAGCGTGCCAATCTTCTCGCCGACGACGGCGTTACGGATGGCGTGCTCATCGCCCAGGTCGAAGACGAGGATCGGCACGTTGTTGTCGAGGCAGAGCGAGAACGCGGTCGAGTCCATGACGTTGAGCCGCTGCTTCAGCGCATCGATGTAGGAAATCTGGTCGTAGCGGACCGCGTCGGGATATTTCTTCGGGTCCTTGTCGTAGATGCCGTCGACCTTGGTGGCCTTCATGATGATGTCGGCGTGCATTTCCGAAGCGCGGAGGGCGGCGGTCGTGTCGGTGGAGAAATACGGGTTGCCCGTGCCGGCGACGAAGATCACCACGCGGCCCTTTTCGAGGTGGCGCATGGCCCGGCGGAGGATGAACGGCTCCGCGAGCTGGTTCATCGGGATCGCGCTTTGCACGCGGGTCTTCACGCCCATCTTTTCGAGGCAATCCATGAGCGCGAGGCCGTTGATCACGGTCGCGAGCATGCCCATGTAGTCGCCGGTCGTGCGGTCCACGCCGCGCTTGGCGCCCGCGAGACCGCGGAAGATATTGCCGCCGCCGATCACGACGCACACTTGCACGCCGAGATCGTGGATCTCCTTCACCTGCGTGCAGATTTTTTCGAGGGTGGCCGCGTCGATCGCGTCTCCACTTTTGCCCCCGCGCAGCACCTCGCCACTCAACTTGAGGACGATGCGCTTATATTTGACCTGAGAATCCACCGACGTGCGTGCGTGCATGGTGCGCGAGGAAACGGCAGGGCAAAAATGACGTCAACTCTCCGCATTATCGGTGAACCGCTGACGGGGAATCACTTGATGCCGGCCCGCGCTTCGGTGGCCACGATGAAGCGCTGCAGCCACCGGAAGATCGCCACGACCGGCAGCGTCGCCAGCACCGAGCAGGCGAGGATGTCGCCCCACTGCAGCGGCGGCTGGGTAAACAGCGCCGCCAAACTGAGCTGCACCGTGCGCGTCTCGTCGCGCGTCGCGATCATCAGCGGCCACAGAAAATCGCCCCAATGCGTGAGCAGATCGAGCACGACGACGGTCGCGAGCGCCGGCTTCACCGCGGGCAGGCCGATGCGCCAGAATTGTTGCCAAACGCTGGCGCCATCCATTGCTGCCGCCTCTTCCAGTTCGGCCGGCAGCGCGAGAAAGTGCTGCCGCAGGAAATAGATGTTAAACGCTTTCGCAAAAAACGGCGCGGTCAGGCCTGCCATCGCCGCGAAATAACCACCCGTCAGTCCGACATCGCGCGCGGTGAGAAACATCGGCACGGCGAGCACCTCCACCGGCAAAATGATCAGCACGACCGTGAGGCCAAACAACCATTCGCGTCCGCGAAACTGCAGCCGCGCGAAGGCGTAGGCGGCGAGCGCGTTGACGAAAAGACCGACGCCACTGATCAGCGCGACCTGCAGGAGCGAGTTGAGCAAACCGCGACCGAGCGTCCCGCGCCGCCACGCGTCGCCGTAGTTTTCAAGCGTCCATCCGCTCGCGCTCAGCCATTCCGCGAGCCGAAAGATCTGCGACTCCTCGCGCAGCGAGCCGAGCAGCATCCAGAGCAGGGGAGCGAGAAACACGAACGCCACCGCGACGCTCGCGACGATTTTCCACGGGCGGTTCATGCGCGCTCCTCCCGCGTCCAACGGCGCTGCACGAGCGCCAGCACTCCCACGACCAGCAGAAACAAAAACGCCGCCGCGCACGCGCGCCCGAGATCCTGATCGAAAAACGTCATCTCGTAGATCGCCTGCACGAGCGAGAGCGTGCTCGAGCCGGGTCCGCCGCGCGTCATCAGATACGGCTGCACAAAGAGCCGGAACGAGAGGATCGTCGTCACCGTCACCACGAACGCGATCGTGTTGCGCAGATTCGGGATCACCACGTGCCACACGCGTTGCCACGCTGACGCACCGTCGATCTGCGCCGCGTCGAGGAGCGAGCGCGGGACGTTCTGCAGACCGGCCACGAACACCATCATCTGCAAACCCACGCCCTGCCACACCGACATCGCGGCGATCGCCGGCAACGCGAGCGCGGGATCGCGCAACCACGCCTGTGGCGGGAGGCCGACGAGTCCGAGCGCTGCATTCACGAGACCGGTTTCGCCGCCTTCCGCCGGCTGGTAGAGCATCGTCCACAGCACCGCGAGCACGGGCATCGAGACGACCACCGGCACGAAGAAAATCGTGCGCAACCAGCGCCACGCGGGCTCGGGTCGGTTGACCCACAGCGCGAGCAGAAACGCGGCCGCGGTTTGCACCGGCACGACCATCAGTGCGAAGAGCGCGGTGTTGGCAAACGCGCGGCGGAAGCGCGGATCGGTCAGCAGATCGGAGTAATGCCCGAGTCCGATCACGCTGCTTTCCTCGGGCGCGAGCAGATCGGCGTTGCTCACGCTCCACCATGCGGCGCGAAGCATCGGCCATACGACGAAGACCGCCAGCAACCCCAGTGCGGGCGCGAGAAACAGCGGCGCGAGCCGCGCTTGATTGCGACGCCAGGGGGTCACGGCGTGGCCTCCTTTTTGGCGCGGCGATCAATCACCGCCTGCACTTCGCGCTCCGCGATCGCGAGCCGCGCGGCGACGTCCGTGCCTTGCGCGATGTCGCGCAACGCGCCCGCGAACTGCATCGTGAGTGTGGCGTAGAACGGTGTGCGCGGACGCGCCCGGGCGAAGTTCTCCAGTTGGTATCTAAAAAGCTGATACGGAGGCTCCCCGTATTCCGGGAACGCCGCAAAGGCCGAGCGCCGTGCCGGCACCGCGCCGCTGGCGCGCACGATCCGCTCCACGCCTTGCACCGGATCGGTCGCCCAGCGGAGCCAGAGCGCCGCGAGCTCCGGCTTGCGCGCCGAGCTTGTCATGCCCCAGCACCAACTGCCGCAGGGTGCGACGGGCTTGTCGCCGAGCGTCGGCAGCGGCATCACGCCGAGGTTCTCGCCTTTGTTCTTCGCGTGCGAACGCGCCATCCAGTGGCCGCTCCAATCCATCGCCGTCGCGCCGTTGCCGAACGGATCGGGATCGATGGGATTCGCCGCGGCGAAGCCGCGCTGAAATAGCGTCTGCCAGCGCTCCGCGCCGTGCACCGTTTCCGCACTCGTGAGTGCGCCGGTCACGCGATCCGCCTCGGCGTCGATGATGCGTCCGCCGGCTGACCACACGACCGGCAGAAACGCATACGTGAACCACTCGTCGGCGCTCTCGTTCATGTGCAGCGCCACCGGCTCGATGTTGGCCGCGCGCAGCGCCGCGCACGCGTCCAGAAACTCATCCCACGTCCACCCGCGCGGAAACGGCGGCGGCTCCACGTTCGCGCGCGCGAGCATCGCGCGATCATAGTAGAGCACCGCGGCGGAATCGAACGCCCCCAGCGCATACAGGCGTCCATCGATCGTGCCCTGTTCGATGATCGTCGGTAGGAAATCCTCCAGGTCCTGGCGCGCGAACCAGCGATCGATCGGTTGCAGCACACCTGCCGTCGCGAAGCGCGCCACGGTTGGGCCGTCGAGGTCGAGCACGTCGGGCAGATCGCGCGCGGCCGCGGCGATGGCGATTTTCTCGCCGTATTGGAAATCCGGGAAAAACGTGATCGCCACACGCACGCCGCGCTCCGCGTGCGCCGCGTTGAAGGCCCCGGCCATTTCGCGCATCGCCCGGTTTTCCGCTTCCTGGCCTTGGTGACACCAGACGCGGATCACGTGCACACCCTCGCGCGACCGCTCGCTGCAACCAACGGCGCCGAAGGCGAAAAACAGAAGTATCGGAAGAAGAAAACGAGACACGTTTCGGGGGGCGGAGGTCGCGCTCCGCTTTGCGGGCAGACCGGGGATTCTCGGATGGGTTCGGCCGATCACGAACCCAGACCCTGAGGCAAACTCCCATGCCGCGCGCGGCAAGCGACTTCTTCAGCGGCACGGAAGTTCGCCGGGTGGTGGTGACGCCGCCGCGCATCTATCTTGAAGGGCCGGTGCGCGTGCGTGCCGGCCGCAACGCAACCACAACCCCACACAAGGAGACTTCGTCATGCGATTTATCTCAACGCGGGCTCACGGAGCCTTGGACTACATCGTCGGACTACTGCTCATCTTCGCGCCCCAACTGTTTCAGCTTCCGCCCGGCGCCGCCTCGCGCGTGCCCGTGGTGCTCGGTCTCGCGGCGCTGATCTACAGCCTGCTCACCCGCTACGAACTCGGCGCGGTGAAACTGATTCCCTTCAAGGCCCACCTCGTGATCGATTTTCTCAGTGGCGTGGTGCTCGCGCTTTCGCCGTGGCTCTTCGGTTTCTCCGAGTTGGTGTGGGTGCCGCACGTGATCGTCGGCGTGCTCGAGATCGGCGCTTCGCTCATGACGCAGACCACGCCGACCGTCTCGCAGGGCGCGCCCACGCGCCCGGTGATGTGACGCACCCCGCGGAACCGCTGGCGGGCTGAGTCCACTATCAACGCATGCCCCGCCCCGATTCTCCCTCGCCGGAAAGTCCGCCGCCCGCCGTGGTCGAAAACATGGCCACGGCGCGCGCCGCCGGATTGCGCTACGTGTCCGACGAGTCGCCGGGCATCACGCGCGAGCTGCGGGGGAAAACGCCCATTTATCGCGATCCCGACGGAAAACGTATCACCAGCAAGGATACACTCCGCCGCATCGGCCGGCTTGTGATTCCGCCGGCGTGGACCGAGGTGTGGATCTGCCCGCTCGAAAACGGCCACATCCAGGCCACTGGCCGCGACGCGCGCGGCCGCAAGCAGTATCGTTATCACGACGACTGGAAATCCGTGCGCGACGAAAACAAGTTCGAGCGCACGCTCGCGTTCGGCCGCGCCCTGCCGCGGATTCGCCGTCGCATCGCGCGCGATCTGGCGCGCAAACGACTCGATCGGCGCCGCGTGCTCGCCGCCATCGTGCGGCTGCTCGAGACCACGCTCATCCGCATCGGCAACGAAGAGTATGCGAAGCAGAACCGCTCCTTCGGTCTCAGCACGATGCGTGATCGGCACGTCAAGATTCGCGGTGGCTCCATGCATTTCGAGTTTCGCGGCAAGAGCGGGAAACAGCACGAAATCGACCTGCACGATCCGCGGCTCGCGAAGATCGTGCGGCAGGCGCAGGACCTGCCCGGCCAGGATCTCTTTCAATATGAGGACGACGACGGCCAGCCGCAGAAGATCGGCTCGAGCGACGTGAACGAGTATTTGCACGAGATCGCCGGCGCGGAATTTTCCGCGAAGGATTTTCGCACCTGGGCCGGCACCGTGCTCGCCGCGCTCGCGCTGCGCGAGTTCGAGAAATTCGACACGAAGGCGCAGGCGAAGAAGAACCTCGTGCAGGCGATCGAGCGCGTCTCCGAACGCCTCGGCAATACGCCCGCCGTCTGCAAAAAGTGCTACATCCACCCCGTGGTGATGAACAGCTACCTCGAAGGTGAAACGATTGCGCAACTTGAGAAACGCGCTGCGCAGGCCCTGAAAAACGATCTCAGCGGTCTCAACGCCGAAGAAGGCGCCGTGCTCGCGTTTCTCGAAGCGCGACTGCGTCAGGAACGCAAAACGCGCAAACGCCCTCCGGCCGAGTCGAAGCGCAAAGCGGCTTGAGTCGGGACTGAGTGCGGACCGGGTCGAGCCAAGGTGCGGCCCAGGTCGGGACAAGGTGCGGACCGGGTCGAGCCAAGGTGCGGACACGGTCGAGCCACGGGCCGCACCGCGTCAGGATCGAGTGCGGCTCGATTTGGGCGTGTTACGCTTCGAGCGGTTCGTCTTTGTTTTCGATCAGTCCGCGGGTTTGGCGATGGACGAGCGAGGCGTAGTAGCCGTTGAGGCGCATCAACTCGTCGTGCGGGCCGATCTCGGCGATGCGACCTTCGCGGAGAACAACAATGCGGTCGGCGTTGACGACCGTGGCAAGGCGATGGGCGATCACGAACGTCGTGCGTCCGCGCATGAGTTTTTCGACGGCGTCCTGCACGAGTCCTTCGGATTCGGCGTCGAGCGAGGCGGTGGCTTCGTCGAGGATGATGATGCGCGGGTTTTTCACCAACGCGCGCGCGATCGTGATGCGCTGACGTTCGCCGACCGAAAAACGACTGCCGCGCTCGCCGACCGAAGTCTGATATTTTTCCGGCAGGCGTTGGATGAAATCGTGGGCGTTGGCCGCGCGAGCGGCGGCTTCCATCTCGGCCACGGTCGCGTCGGGGCGGCCGTAAACGATGTTGTTGCGCACCGAGTCATTGAAGAGGAGCGGATCCTGCAGCACGACGCCGATGTGTTTGCGGAGGGAGCTTTGCTTCAGGTCGCGCAGATCGGAACCGTCGAGAAGAATGCTGCCGCTGATCGGATCGTAGAACCGCATGAGCAGCGCCATGAGCGTGGTCTTGCCGGAGCCGCTCGGGCCGACGATCGCGATCGTCTCGCCCGCGCGCACGGAGAGGGTGACGCCATCGAGCAACGGCCGGCCCTCCTGTTCGTAGCGAAATGTGACATCGCGGAACTCGATGTCGCCGCGAACCGACGTGACTTCGCGCGCATGCGGCGAGTCGCCGAGATGTTCCTGCACGTCGAGAATCGCGAAAATCTCGTCGAGCGACGTGGTGGCGCGCTGGACCGTTTGATACACGCCGCTGAGACCCTGCACGGGACCGAAGAGCCCGCCGACGTAACCGAGCAACGCGACCAGCGTGCCGAGCGTGATCTGTCCGCGTGCGACGAAAATGCCGCCGGCGCAGATGGCGACGACGCGGGCGAGCGCGATCGCGAGATTGCTCGCGGCGCCAATGCTCGCGTCGGTGCGCACACCCGTGACCACGACGGCGTTGGCCGCCGAGACGTCGCGGAGGAAGCGCTGTTTCTCCATGTCCTCCATCGCGAAGCTCCGGACGGTGACGATGCCGGAAAGCACTTCGTTGAACCGCGAGTAGATCTTGGCCCACTGGTCGATCAGGTTGCGCTCGCGGCGGATTTGCTCGGGCGAGGCCATCGCGGCGGCGATCGCGGGCAGCGGCGCAAAAACGAGCACCAGCAGTGCGAGCCGCCAGTCGAGCCGGAACATGATGACCAGCGAGATCACCAGGTAGAGCACCGACGGAAACGTGTTGAAAAGGAGCTGGGTGACGGCCGTAAGGAAACCCTGGATACCGCGATCGAGGCGCGTCATGATCGCGCCGACGCCTTCGCTGCGCTGCATGCGCAGCGGCATGCGGTGGAGTTTGCCGACGGTTTGCTCGAGCAGCGAAAAGTGGATGCCGAGTCGCGTGCGCCACGTGAGCCAGTTGGAAACGCCGCTGGCCGCTTCGCGCAGGAGTGTGAGGCCGAGCAAAACGCCGACGCCATACATCAGCCGCTGCGCGCCACGGCCCTCGCCCAAATCATCGAAGATCATCTTCAACACGAGCGGCTCCACCGCGTTGAAAGCGGCGACCAGAAGCGTGAAGACGAGAATGAGGAGAACCGAGCGGCGAAAGGGCCACGCAAAGTGCAACGCTCGCCGCAAGCGGCTCGGCCGAGCGCGCGGAGCGATCATGGAGGCGAAGTGCGGAAAGCGGAGGCGTTGTTGGCGGAGCCGCGGCCGGTCGCGGCGAGAATTTCTTCGTCGTTCCACGCGCGTCCTCGTTTCACGCCGCCGGGGTGAGCGGGTTCGCAGAGATACATCTCGTGGCCGGGCTGCGAGATCACACGCAGACCCGTCGAGCGGAGCATCGCTTCGATGCAGGCGTGGTTGGGCGTCCACCAGTTGGTGGGATCGCCGGCGAGCTTCTTTTCGATGAAAGCCATCTTGGGCCAGCCGGAGGCCACGAGCGACGTGCGATCGTTGAAATCCTGATCTTCCGGTGTATCCGCCACGTCCATACCGGGCATCGTGAGCGTCTGAAACACGAACAGGCGTTTCACTTTTTCCGCGACGAGATCGAGCGCGAGCAGCGGATAGCGCAGGTGGTAGAAAACGCCCATGAAGAGCACGAGGTCGAAGCGTTCGTCCCACCGCGCGAGATCGTAGATGTGGCCCTGACGAAGCTCGATGCGATCGCCGAAGGGGAACTGCTCCTTGGCCCACCGCGCCTGACGGAGAAAATGCGGATCGAGATCGAGCGCGACGACACTGGCGCCGCGGCGGGCGAGTTCGAGCGAGTAAAAGCCGGCGTTGCACCCGAGATCGAGCGCGCTCCAACCGGTGAGATCGGCCGGCAGACTCGGCGCGATGTCGCGCCACTTGAACGCGGGAAAGTCGCCGAGCGGGTGATTGGGTGCGGTCTGGCTACCGTCCGGGAAATGCAGGTTGTGAAACCACGGGCCGAAGTCGGCCGCGCGCGCAGCGAGACCGGCGGCCGGTCCGCGGGGTTGGGTCATGAGCACGTTGGGATTCATGCGAAACTTCCCCCACGGGGCCGGAGCACGAGCGGCTCGGCGGTGGGGTGCGAAGACGGTTCGCGCAGGGACCGGCGGCTGCGCACCGCGGCGCGGAGATGACATTCGAGTTCCACGGCGCGATGCGCGGCGGTGTGCTCGTGCAACACCCGGCGGCGTGCGGCGGCGCCGATCGCCGCGGCCTTTTCCGGCGGTGTCTCGCGCAGCATCGAAACGACTTCTGCCGTGGAGTGGGCGAGCAGGATCTCCGTGCCCGGAGTGAAGAAATCCTCGAGTCCGGCCCAGTGGTCGCTGACGATCGGCACGCCGCAAGCGGCGGCTTCGAACAAGCGCACGCTGGGCGAATAACCGGCCGCGATCATATCGGCGCGGGTGACGTTGAGGGTGAAGAGCTGCTGACAGTAAAACCGGCGATGCTTCGCCGGTGCGAGGTGGGCGATACGCTCGACGTTGGTGGGCCAGGTGAGCGTATCCGGATATTGGGGACCGGCGACGACGAAGCGTTCCTGCGGCAATGTCTCTGCTGCACGCACGAGTAGACGCTCGAGCGTCGGCTGGCGATCGGCGCTGTAGGTGCCGAGGTAGCCGAGTTTCCATCGGGTTTCCACGCGCTCGGGAAAATACTGCGTGGGATCGACGGAGCAGTAGAGCGGACGCGCGCACGGCGAACCAAACTCCTCCTCGAGCCGGCGCAGCGTGGGGCCGCCGGTGAACGAGAAATAGAAATCGTAACGCGGGATCAGCTCCGGCGTGAGGTAGTCGATGCCGCCGGTCTTGAGCTTTGCGAGCGTCACCGGCGTATCGATGTCGTAGAACGCCGTCACACCTTGCGCCTGCCGCAGCACCCACTCTCCGATCAGCGCGCCCTCGGGCACGTAGGAGCCGACGATCACTGCATCCGCTTCCCGGATACGCGCGCTGTAGAGTCGTTTCAGTTCCGCGAATGACCGGTAAAGTCCCACCTCGGCAAACGGGAAACGCGGCGCGTCGCGATTGTCTGCATACCACGGCACATCGCGTTCGAGAAACAGGATGTCGTGCCCGCGCTGCGTGAGCTCGCGGATCAGCCCACGGTAGGTGGTCGCGTGGCCGTTGCCCCACGAGGAGGTGATGGAGAGCCCGAGGAAAACGAAGTTCATGCGCGTGTGGTGACGGGCGTGTCGAGGCTGCGCCCCTCAAGCACAGCTTCGAGGAGCGCGCAGCGATGCGCGTAAGTGTGAGAGTCGAGCACGCGACGGAGCGCGGCGCGGCCGATTCGCTGCGCGAGCTCCGGTGTGAGCCGGTCGAGGTGTTCGGCGACATCGCGACCGTCGCGCGCGATGAGGACTTCTTCACCCGGTTCGAGAAACAGCTCGATGCCCTCCCATGCGTCGGTGATCAGGCAGGCGCCGGCGCCGGCAGCTTCGAAGACGCGCGTGGGCGGCGAGAAACCGAAGCGGGCCATGCTGTCGCGGTTGATGTTGAGCACCGCGGACGGCGTGCAGTTGAACGCATTGTGATCGCGCGTGAAAACGTGGCCCGCGTGACGGACGTTTTCGGGCAGCGCTTTGGTTTCCCATCCGCTGCCGCCGAGCAGGAAGCGTTGCGTCGGCCGCGCTTCGGCGACTTCGAGGAAAAACTGCTCCACGCGGCGTTCGCGATCGGGCAGGCGGTTGCCGAGAAAGGCCAGGTCGGCGGAGAAACGCGGATCCGGCGGCACGGGAAAATGCGTGTGCGGATCGAGGGCGTTGTAGATAGGCACGCAGCGACGCGCGCCGAAGCTCTCATAGGTTTCCACGACCGGATCGCCGCCGCCGTAGGTGAGGATGAGATCGTAGCACGGGATCAGCGGGCGAAACGCATCCTGCGAATCGCGGAGCACGCGTTCGAGCGTGGCCGGCGCGTCGACATCCCAGAACGCCACGAGCGTGCGCGGACGTTGCAGCTCCAGCACCGCGGCTTCGAGGAGTTCGTCGAACACGCCGACGCCGGAGGCCTTGATCACGAGATCGGCACCGCGCGCCCGTTCGACGGCCGCGAGCGCGGCGTCTTGCGTCGCTGGATACACGACCACGCGAGCCCAGTCCGGATCGGGGATGTCGCGGTGTTGCTGGCGATGATAGGCGTCAGGTTCGTAGAACGTCACGTGGTGTCCGCGCTCCGCCAGAGCGCGCACGATGCCGCGGTAATAGGTGGCGGCGCCGTTCCAGAACGCCGACACGAGACTCGAGCCGAAGAACGCGATGTGGAGAGGACGGGACATGGGAGAGGAGCTCAGCCGACCGCGACTTGTTCGGTGGCGGCAGGACGACGGCGGAAGAGACGCGCTGCCGGCACGACGATGTGGCGACGCTCGGCGACCAGCCTGGCATGGATCTCCAGCAACTCGTCCACGCGATGGGCGCAGGTGTGACGCTCGCGGATGGTGGCGAGTCCGTGGCGCGTGAGACGTTGGCAGAGCGACGGATTTTCGAGCAGCGTCCGCAAGTGGCGCGTCATTTGCGCGCCGTTGCGCGCCACGAGAAAATCTTCGCCCGGAGTGAATAGATGTTCGGCGTCGCGCCACGGCGAGCACACGAGCGGGATGCCGCACGCGAGCGCTTCGAAGGGGCGAATCGTGGGGATGCCCGGCAGCGCCTTCACATAGGGGCGCCGCGGCACGTGCACGGTGACCTTGAACTGCGCGAAGATCTTTGGGGCTTCGAGATTCGGCAGCCAGCCGCCGTATTCGATGCCGGCATCGGCGAGTGCGGCGCGCGCATGCTCGGGATAGCGCACGCCGTAAACGCGGGCCTTGAGGCCGAGCGTTTTCACCGGACGGATGAGAAATTCCATCAACTCCTCGGTGCGCTCGTCGTCACCCCAGTTGCCGACCCACACGAGGTCGCCCGCGGGTTTCGCGCCGGAGATGGGATGAAACACGCGCGGATCGGCCGCCTCGTGCCAGGTCCACGCCTGCCGCGCCATGCCTTCGCTGAGATAGAGGCGCCGCAGCACTTCGCCGTAGGCGAGCACACCGTCGTAGTGGCTGAGATCGAACGCGCGCATCGCGTCGCGATCGGTAACGAGCCGGTGGTGCGTGTCGTGAAACAAGAGCACGAATTCGCGGTGGCGGCGGAGTTCGCCGAGTTGTTGCACCACGTGCGGCGGACTCCACTCGTGCACAATTACCAGATCCGCTCCCGCCACCGCACGCGCGGCCGAAAAGCGCGACGGATCGTAGCGCACGCTTTTCAGACCGGGATAGGTTTCGCGAAATTTCCGCAACGGTCCGCGTCCGTGTTCGGCGAGAAGGTTCGCCAGGCTCCAGCTGTCCTTCGGTTCGTAGACGAGCACGTCGTGTCCGCGCGCCAGCAGCTCGGCGACGATGCCGCGGAGGAAATGCGCGTTGCCGTGGTTCCAATCCGAGAGCAGCGAGTGATAAAAAAGTCGGATCTTCATGCCAGGATGCCAGCGACAGTTCCGTGGACCGGTGAGCTGCGCGAGAGTTGCGCGTAGGCCGCCACATAGCGCTCGGCCATGCGGCTGATCGTGTAGCGCGCCGCGGACTGCAGGGCGCGCTGCGCGAGGACGTGGCGGCGATCGGTGTCGGTAATCAATTCGCGCAGCGTGTGTTGAAGCTGCCCGACGTCGTCTGGCGGGACGTAGAGCGCGGCCTCGCCCCACACTTCGCGCAGGCTCGGAATATCGCCCAACACCAGCGCGCAACCCGCGGATGCCGCTTCGAGCACGGAAAGGCCAAAGGGTTCGTAACGGGCGGGAAGCGCGTAGATCGAGGCGCGCGCGAAATGTTGCCAGAGCTCGGCGGCGGGCAAAGTGCCGGGCAGCTCGACGCCTTCGAAGTGCTGCTCGTCGTTTCCCGGAGCGTGGGTGCTGCCGGCGAGTCGCACGGGCCAGGGCAGGCCCCGGGCGGCGCGCGCGAGGGTCGCGGCGTTTTTCGCCTCATCCCACAAACGCCCGACGCTCAGCACGAAGGGCTCTTTCGCGACACGGGGGAGGGCGGGGACGTTCCTTCCGTTGGGAATGACAACCGTGCGCGCGAGCAAACCGTAGTGAGCTTGCAGCGCATTCAGCATCGCGCGGGTGGGTGCGACAACGAGGTGCGCACCGTGCAAGCCGTCGCGCACGGCATCGCGGTAGCGGTTCCATTCCGTCGGAGGCGAACCACCTCGCACGGCACGCCACCACGAGAGCACGCAGGAGTGGGCGGCGATGAGCACGGGCGCGCGCCAAGGGAGCGCGCCGTGAGCGTAGCCGTTGAGGTGGATGGCGTCGGGCCGAAACGAGCGTTCGAGATCGAGCAACCATTCACCCGCGCGCGCGACGTCGTCCCACGGATTGTCCATCCACTCCAGCCGGTGAGAACTCTCGACCAGCGCGACGTTTTCCAACGCCGCGACTTCCTGCCGCTGATCGGAGCGGGGCAGCGGACCCATGGTTGCGAGCACGACTTCCACACCATGCGCCCGCAAAGCACGGCAGAGATCGATCGCATACGTCCACACGCCACCGACGGCGTCGGTCGTCATGAGGATGCGACGAACGGCGGTTCCGGAACTCATGAGGTGCGCCCGTAGATCTGGTCGAGAATGCGCGCGACCGTTTCGAGGTGAGCGACCGAGTGATCGAACGCCGCGGAGCGGGCGAGTTGTTGCGCCCACGCGACGGCGGCCCGGCCTCCCCACGCGTCAGGTGGCTGCGTGAGCACGCGGCGCGAGCGATCGGGGAGCAGATGCTCGGCGGTGAAATCGTAAAAAGAGCCGCCAACGTTCTGAAACAGCGCGCCGCCCTTTGTCCCCAACCAGTGGATACGGATGAGCGCGTCGGTGCCGGCCGGCGCTTTCCACGAACAGGCGAGTTGCACGCTCGTGCCGGCCGAAGTCACGAACTGCGCTGCCGCGTAGTCTTCGGCTTGCGTGGTCGGATCGCGCAACGGCCGGCCTCGATGCAAGAGCTGGCCGCTTACGTTTTGGACGACGGGAAAATCGAGCGACCAGAGCGCGAGATCGACCAGGTGGATGCCAAGATCAAGCAGACAGCCGCCGCCCGAAAGTCGCGGATCGTAGAACCAGGCTTTGTCGGGGCCGTAGGCGTTGTGAAAAACCGCCTCGATCGCATAAACCTCGCCGAGCTCGTCACTCGATATCAGTTCGCGAATCGCGCGCACGCCGGCGGCGAAGCGGTAGGAAAGATCGACCTGCAGCAACCGATCCTGCTGTCGCGCGATGTCGATGACACGCGCGGTTTCGGCGCGGGATCGCCCGAGCGGTTTCTGGCAAAACACCGCGAGCCCGCGTTCCAGTGCCGCGATCGACTGCTCCGCATGGAGCGCGCTGGGCGTGGCGATCACGATGCCATCGAGCTCGGTTGTGAGCAGTTCTTCAAAGCTCGTGGTGACCGCGGCTGATCGCCCGTGCGCGAGCGCTTCGCGCGCGCAGTCGGCGCTCGGATCATAGATGGCCGCGATCTCTGCGAGACCGGTTTCAGCGATCGCGCGGAGACGGTGACGACCGATCCAGCCCACGCCCGCGAAGCCGAGTCGCGGCCGACTCGTCGTGGTGCCGCGCTGGGCGGCGGGAGCAGTCGAGGGCAGCGTCATGACCGATCGTAAACGAGAAGTGCTTTGAGAAACTCGCCGTCGCGTTCCTCGAGCCCTTGAAACGCGTCGTCGATCTTCTCCAGCGGAAAGGTGTGCGTGTAGAGCGGACTCGGATCGAGCTGGCCTTCCGAGATCGCGCGCGCGGCGGCACGCATGCCGTCGAGATAAACGCGCGTTTCGCGCTCGTGTGCGTTGATGACGTCGAGCCCGCGCCAGTTCCAGAGCTGCATATTCACCTGGCGCAGCCCGTCCTGATGGTAGCCCGCGATGATGAGCCGTCCGCGCTCGGCGGTGATCTCCGTGGCGAGATCGAGCGCTTCTTGAAACCCCGTTGCTTCGATCACGCGTTCGCAGCCGCGCCCGTGGGTGAGATCTTTGACAATCTCCAGCAATGCGCCGCGATCCGCCGAGGAGAGCGTGTAGTTCGCGCCCATTTGTCGCGCGATCGTGAGCGCGTAGTCGCGTCGTGAGATCGCGATCACACGGGCGCCGGCGCGACTCGCGAGCTGCGTGAGCAACGCGCCGAGAAAACCGACGCCCACGACGGCCACCGTCTGGCCCGCACGAATATCGCTTCGCGCGAAAACATTCATCGCGCACCCGAGCGCTTCGCCGGGAAACGGTTGGTCGTCCACGATCGACGGCAGCGGCACGACTTGCCCGGCGTCCGCGAGATCGTAGTCGGCAAAGGCGTGATAGGAAAGCGCGGCGACGCGTTGCCCGGGGGCGAGATCACGCACGTCCGCACCGACGGCGTCCACGATGCCCCAACCTTCGTGGCCGGGCGATCCGGGCTCGCGCGGATATTCGAACCACGGGCGGCCCTGCCACACGGGCAGATTGGAGCCGCACACGCCGCAGCCTTGCAGCCGCAGTCGGACCTGAGTCGGTCCCGGATCGGGCACGACTCGGGACTCGATCTGGATCGACCTGGGGCCGGCGAACACGGCCGTTCTTCCCTCGGCCGCCATGGTCAAACGGTGAGGCCGCGTTCTTCGAGTTCGGTGCGCGCATCCGGTGCGCGTCCGTCCACCTCCTGGCGCTCGAGCCAGTTGACCAGGTCCGCCACGCCTTCCTCGAACGTGATGCGCGGCTCGAAACCCAGCCGGCGACGAGCCAGGGAAGTGTCGGCGAAGCAGTGGCGAATGTCGCCCACGCGATAGCGCTCGATGATCTTCGGCTCGACGTTTTCGCGACCGAGCGCGGCGGCGACGCGCTCGCCGACTTCGCGCACGGTGTAGCGATGACCACTGCCGAGATTGAAAACCTCACCGGCCACGTCGGGCGTTTCGAGGGCGAGGCGACAGCCTTCCGCGAGATCGCGCACGTGGATGAAGTCCCGTTGCTGGAGTCCATCCTCGAAAATCAGCGGCGGCAGATTGTTCAGCAGTTGCGAAGCGAAGATCGCCATTACGCCCGTGTAGGGGTTCGAGAGCGCCTGACGCGGTCCGTAGACGTTGAAGAACCGCAACGCCACGGTCGGGATGCGGTAGGCGCGTCCCACGATCAGGCACATGCGCTCCTGGTCGTATTTGGAAAGTGCATACACCGAGGCCAGCGTGGGCGTCTTTGTTTCCGGCGTGGGCACGGGCGTGAGCAGGCGGCCTTTCCGGTCGCGCAGCTCCCAATCGCGCTTCTGCAACTGGGCGAGCGGCCGTTCGTGACCGGGCACGAGTTCTCCGTCCTCGGTGCGATAAAGTCCCTCGCCGTAGATGCTCATGCTCGAGGCGACGATCAGCCGCTCGACGGGATTTTCGACGAGCGCCTCGAGGAGCACGGCGGTGGCGACGTTGTTCACCTGCGTGTAGTCCGCGATCTGATACATGCTCTGGCCGACGCCGACCTTCGCCGCGAAGTGATACACGGCATCGACGCCGCGGAGCGCCCGCCGCACCGCGGCGGGATCGCATACGTCGCCCTCGATCAACTCGACCTCAGGATCGAGATAGGACGGGCGGCGGCGATCGACGCCGTGCACCTGGGGAGAAAGACAGTCGAGCGCGCGAACCTCGTGGCCATGACGGAGAAGATTGTCCGCCAAATGAGAGCCGATGAAACCTGCGCCGCCGGTGATCAGAATACGCTTTGGCATTGGGCATGAGCACCAAGAGCGCGGGCCGTTCGTTGAGACGTTCAACGCGGGGTCGCGCTGCGGTCTGGTGTGCGGCGATAGTAAAATGAAAGCTACAAACGTTCCTGTCCCGGCGAGCTGACGCGCGCATCGCGCGCCGCCGCGCTGCGCTCACCTGAAGCGACCGGCTTCCTGCGACACCGGTGGTCGAATCTTCGGCTTCAGAGGGAGAAAAGAAGTTGCTTCGGAGAATCCCCCGTCACCTGACGTGATGAACTGAACGACGGGCGGGGCGATCCCCTGTCACGTGTTCAGCAATGCACCCGGTTTTGTATTCGGGACCTTGGAAGCCGGGAAATTGCAGCGAGAGACAAACCGGAAACTCCGGGCCGTGTCGGAGCCGCGGTGCGCATGTGTTCTCCTGTTACTTCGACCCGTGACCACCCGCGTGCGCAATCCCGCCCATGAAACTCGTCATCTTCGGCCTCACTCTGAGTTCCTCATGGGGCAACGGTCATGCCACGCTTTGGCGCGGGCTGTGTCGCGCGCTGGCCGAGCGAGGACACCGCATCGTGTTTTTCGAGGCCGATCGCGAATACTACGCGACGCATCGTGACCTGACGGAGCTCGAGTGTGGCCAGCTCGTGATCTATCGCGCGTGGTCGGAAGTGCGCGCCCGCGCCTGGCAGGAGCTGGCGGACGCCGATGTGGGGATCGTGACCTCATACTGTTACGACGCGATCGCGGCGACGGAGCTGCTCAACGACTGCGTGGGCAAGCTCAAGGTTTTCTACGATCTCGACACGCCCGTTACGCTCTCTGCGGTGGAGGAGGGCAGGCCGATCGACTACATCGGGGAGCGCGGCCTGCGCGATTTCGATCTGGTGCTGAGCTACACCGGCGGACGCGCACTCGACGAGTTGCGCAGCCGACTCGGGGCACGACGCGTGGCTACGCTCTACGGCAGCGTGGATCCTTCGGTGCATCGCCGCGTCGAGCTGGAGCAGCGCTTCCGTGCGGATCTCTCGTATCTGGGCACCTACGCACCCGACCGGCAATCGACGCTCGAGACGGTGTTCATGGAACCTGCGCGACGCCTGCCGCAACGGCGCTTTCTCATCGGCGGAGCGCAGTATCCGCATGAGTTTCCGTGGGCGGAAAACATCTTCTTCGTGCAACACGTCGACCCGGCGTATCATCCGGCGTTCTATTCGTCGTCGCGCCTCACGCTCAATGTCACGCGCCGCGCGATGAAGGCGATGGGCTATTGCCCGTCGGGCCGCCTCTTCGAAGCGGCCGCGTGCGGCACGCCGATTCTCAGCGATGGTTGGGAGGGGCTGGATCGGTTCTTCACTCCCGGCGAAGAGATCATCGTGGCGCAGACGAGCGACGAAGCGACGGCGGCGATGGAATTTTCAGACGCTGAGCTTCAGCGCATCGCGCGACGTGCGCTGGAGCGCGTGCACGACGAACACACCGCCCGACATCGCGTGATCGAACTCGAGAAACTCCTGGGCGAAACGCTCTGCACGCTTCCGACCGAAGCGAGCACGGCCGTCGCGATTCAACACGCGGAGATCTAGACCATGTGGGGCATCATCCCGGCGGCCGGCGCCGGCACACGTATTCAGCCGCTGGCTTTTTCCAAGGAGCTGCTGCCCGTCGGCAGCCGTTTCGACGAAGGCACGGAGCGTCCACGCGCGGTCAGCGAACACTTGATCGAGCGCATGGTCGTGGCCGGAGCGACGAAGATCTGCTTCGTGATCTCGCGCGAGAAGGCCGACATTCTTTCCTACTACGGTGGAGCGGTGGCCGGCGCGGATCTCGCGTATGTCGTGCAACCGCGTCCGGCGGGCCTCTGCGATGCGATCTTTCGCGCGCTGCCGTTGATCGCTCCGGACGAGTCGGTGCTCATCGGATTGCCCGACACCGTGTGGTTTCCGAAAGACGGTTTTGTCGCTCTGCCGGACGGCGAACTCTCGTTTCTGCTCTTTCCCGTCGAGCGGCCGGAGTTCTTCGATGCCGTGGTCACCGATGAAACGGGCCATGTCGTCGAGATCCAGGTGAAGCAGCACGACGCGCGCTCCTCGTGGGTGTGGGGTGCGATCAAAATGCCCGGCGCCATTCTCCGCGAGCTGCACGCGCTGTGGCTCGAGCCGGGTCGGCAGGACGAATACATCGGCACACTCGTCAATGCCTATCTCGCCCGCGGGGGCCGCGCGGCCGGTGTGCGCGCGGGGCAGGCCTACGTCGACGTCGGCACACTCAACGGTTACCGCGAAGCGCTGCGCGTGCTCGCGAATCCGCGCTCCGCGGCGATCGCCGAGACCGCGATCGCCGAAGTCGCTTCCAACAACCTCCGCGCCGTGCGCTGAACGCGTTTTTTACCATGATCGACTCCGTGATGTTCTGGAACGAGCCCAACAACAAATCGCATTGGGCGTTCGAAATTGACCCTGAATGGCGCGCGTTTGCCGCGATGGTGAACCTCGCCGCCGATGCCGTGGCGGCGGAGAATCCCGCGCTCACCCGCGTGCTCGGCGGCATCTCGCCGATCGACGCGTCGTTCATCGAGCGCATGAACCGCTTCGGCGTGATCGAACGGATGAACGTCGTGGCGGTGCACGGTTTCCCGCTCGATTGGAATCACTGGCAGATCAACGAATGGCCGCGGAAAATCGCCGAGATCGAAGCCGTCACCGACAAGCCGATCTGGGTGTCCGAGGTCGGCGTCTCCACCTTCGGCGCGGAGGAGGTGCAGTCCTTCGGCGTGAAGCGCACCGCGGAGCTGCTCGTCGGCCGCGTGCCGCGCATTCACTGGTATAGCCTCTACGACTTGCCGAAAGCGTGGCCGGCGACGACGCGTCACAAGGAGGCCGAAGGTTCGTCCTACTACCGCCATTTCTACATGGGCCTGCTGCGCGAGGACGGTTCGCCGAAACCGGCGCTCGCCGAGTTTGAAAAACTCACGCCCGGTCTCGGCATTTGTCAGTGGTTTCACTTCGAGGATCATCGGCTCGACGATGCGGTGAAATGGCTGCGCCGGCTCGGCGTGCGTCACCTGCGCACCGGCCTGAGCTGGGCCGACAGTTTTCGTCCCGGTGCCGACGCTTGGTTCGATCGCCAGATGCGTGCGCTCGAGGAATTCGACGTGACGGTGACCTTTTGTTTCACGCCCGAGCACCGCGGTATCCAACCTCATCATACAAGTCCGCCCCAGGTCGCCGGGGAGTTTGCCGACTTCTGCGCGCGCATGGTTCGCCGCTACGCGCCGGCCTCGGCCGCGCCTTCGTTCGCTCGTTCCACGTTCTAAACTCCCAACTCCTTCCCGCATGATCGCCACTCCGCAACGCGGCCGCCTGCCGCGCACTCCTTCTTCCCGCAAAGTCCGCGTGGCGGTCATTGGCGTCGGCAATTGCGCGTCCTCGCTCGTGCAGGGCGTGCACTTTTATCGCGATGCGCCGGTGGGGGAATCCGTGCCCGGACTCATGCACGTGAATCTCGGGGGCTATCACATCAGCGACATCGAGTTCACCGCAGCCTTCGACATCGACGCGAACAAAGTCGGGCGCGATCTCGGCGAGGCGATCTACGCCGCGCCGAACAACACCTACCGCTTTGCCGATGTGCCGCGGCTCGGCGTGCCCGTGCATCGCGGCATGACGCACGACGGACTAGGAAAATACCTCTCGCAGAAAATCACGAAGGCCTCCGGTGCGACGGACGACATCGTGAGCATCCTGAAAAACACCGGCACCGACGTGGTCGTTTCCTATCTGCCCGTCGGCTCGGAGATGGCCACGAAGTGGTATGTCGAACAAGTGCTCGAAGCCGGCTGCGGCTTCGTGAACTGCATTCCCGTGTTCATCGCTTCCCAGCCGTATTGGCAGCAGCGCTTCGCCGAGCGCGGACTGCCGATCATCGGCGACGACATCAAATCGCAGGTCGGCGCCACGATCACGCACCGCGCGCTGGTGAATCTCTTTCGCGAACGTGGCGTGCGTCTCGATCGCACGTATCAACTCAACTTCGGCGGCAACACGGATTTCCTGAACATGCTCGAGCGCGAGCGCCTCGATTCGAAGAAGATTTCCAAGACCAACGCGGTCACGAGCCAGCTCGGCGCGCCGCTGCCGGCCGATCAGGTGCACGTGGGGCCGAGCGATTTCGTGCCGTGGCTCGAGGACCAGAAATGGTGCTACATCCACATGCACGGAACGACCTTCGGCAACGTGCCGCTGAAGTGCGAAGTGAAGCTCGAAGTGTGGGACTCGCCCAACTCCGCCGGCGTCGTGATCGACGCCGTGCGCTGCGTGAAGCTCGCACTCGACCGCGGCATCGGCGGACCGCTCGCGGGACCGGCGAGTTATTTTATGAAAACGCCGTCGCAACAATTCCCCGATCACGAAGCGCGCGAGCGCACGGAAGCGTTCATCCGCGAAAACCAACACGTGCCCGTGGCCGTCGCGAAGCCCGGCGCGATTTGAGCCCGATGCCGCACCGAGTCGGGACAGAGTGCGGCCGGGGTCGAGCCAGGGTGCGCACCGGGTCGAGCCACGGTGCGGACACGGTCGCGGCAAGGTGCGGCCCGACTCGGAACGGAGTGAGGACCGAGCCATGACGACGTTCTACCTGATTCGCCACGCGGAGCGGATCGGCGCGCAGGATGCGCTCGTGGGGCGCGCGCCGGGTTTTTCGTTGAGCGAGCGTGGTCGTGCGCAGGCGCAGCGTGTGGCGGACTGGCTCGCGGGGAAGAAGATCGACCATGTCTACACGAGTCCGGTGACGCGCGCGGTCGAGACGGCGGCGGCGATTGCGACGGCGGCGGGTGTGCCGGTGCAGACGGACGACGATCTGCACGAGGTGAATTTTGGCGAATGGACGGGAAAGACCTTTGGCGAACTTGAAGCGGACGCGGCGTGGAAACGTTTCAACCTCCTGCGCGGCCCGGCGCGGGCGCCGGACGGCGAAACGCTGGTGGAAGTGCAGATGCGCATGGTGAGCGCGCTGTATCGCTTGAATGAGGCGCACCCGAACCACGGTGTGGTGGTGGTGAGCCACGCCGATCCGTTGAAGGCAGCGCTCGCGTTCTTCAGCGGGATTCCGCTGGCGTTGTTCGATCGCCTGGAAGTCGGTCTGGCTTCCGTGAGCGTGCTGCGGCTCGACGGCTGGAATTTGCGTATTGAATGCGTGAATACACAAGTGGCCGCGGAGGACCAGATGTGAAGAATACGCCCCCGGCGGAAAAGGATCCGTGGACCGAGTGCATGCTGCGCGGCGAGTTCGCGCGCGCGTGGGCCATCAGCGACGCGGCGCTGCGCGAGCGAAAGGGCGTGCCGTGCTGGCACTGGCCGCGACATTTTCAGTATCTCTGGGATGGCACGCCGCTCGCGGGGAAACGCGTGCTCGTGCGGTGTTATCACGGGCTGGGCGACACGATCCAGTTCGCACGGTTTCTCGCTCCGCTGCGGCAGATCGCACGTGAGGTGATCGTGTGGGCGCAGCCGACGTTGATACCGTTGCTGGAAAACGTGGCGGGAGTGGACCTCGTGCTGCCGTTGCACGACGGCGTGCCGGAAGTCGCCTGCGACGTGGACGTGGAGATCATGGAACTCGCGCATGTTTTTCGCGTGACGCCGGACATGCTGTCCGCGCGCGTGCCGTATCTCTCGGCCGGTTCGGCGGAATGGGTGCGAACACGACTGGGACCGGATGAACTCGCGGTCGGGTTGGTGTGGCGCGCGGGCGATTGGGATCTGCGCCGCTCACTCAAACTCGAACAACTGGAGCCACTCTCGCGCGTGCGCGGGGTGCGGTGGTTTTCGTTGCAGGAAACATCCGAACCCGAATTGCGCTGGGCGGAAGACGGTCCCGTGGTGCCGGTGACAAAACTCACGGAAGCGGTGTGCGCGATGGATCTCGTGATCACGGTGGACAGTCTGGCGGCGCACCTCGCGGGCGCGCTCGGCGTGCAAACGTGGACCTTGCTGCCGCGCGAGCCGGACTGGCGCTGGATGCGAGACCGCGAGGATTCGCCATGGTATCCGACGATGCGGTTGTGGCGGCAGCGGCGGGACGGCGATTGGGCTGACGTGGTGAAACGCGTGGCGGCCGAGTTGAGTGTGATGACTGCGCGAGGCGAGGGAACTGCGGAGCGCGAGCGGGTTCAGTCGTTGGGTCCGGCGCGGTGACCCCGTTTCTCAACCCCAGGAGTCGATCATGAGCGTCAAAGTCAAAGTCGTGTTTCACAGCCTCTACGGGCACATCTACCAAATGGCGGAAGCGGTGGCGGCGGGCGCGCGGGAAGTGTCGGGCGCGGAGGGGGAGTTGTTACAGGTGCAGGAGTTACTCTCCGCGGAGATCCTCGAAAAAATGGGAGCGACGGAGGCGAAGAAGGCGTTTGCGCACGTGCCGGTCGCGGACCCGAAGAAGTTGGCGGAAGCGGATGCCATCCTCTTTGGCAGCGGCACGCGCTACGGCAGCGCGACCTCGCAGATGCAGGCTTTCTTCGACGCGACGGGCTCGTTGTGGAGCCAGGGCGCATTGGTCGGAAAGGTGGGCGGCGTGTTTACCTCGAGCGGCACGCAGCACGGCGGGCAGGAGACGACGCTGATCAGCATGCAAACGTTTTTGTTTCACCAAGGCATGATCGTGGTGGGCGTGCCGTATTCGGAGCAGCGGCAGATGACTCTCGAGGAGATCACGGGTGGCTCGCCCTACGGCGCTTCGACGATCACGGGCGGAGACGGCAGCCGTCAGCCCAGCGAAAACGAGAAGGCGATCGCGCGCTTCCAAGGCCGCCATGTGGCGCAAATCGCGGCGAAGCTCAAAGATAGGTAAACGACACCGACTCGCGAGAGACGCACTGTTTCCGGCCTTGACCAGACCGGCCGGCGGCGCACCGTAGACCGCTCTGCATTTCACTGCCTGATGGTGTAATGGTAGCACAGGCGACTTTGACTCGCCTAGTCATGGTTCGAATCCATGTCGGGCAGCCATTTAATGCGCGGGGCGAGTGTGACTGCCAGGTGATCAGCCCGCGCGTTGCGATCCTCCGGGATGAGGATGAGATAATCCGCCAAATGCGGAAACTTGCGCGGAGTGTCGTTGCCATCGGGATTGCGGGGCGCAAACGACTTGGGTGCGAGATCTGCTGCCGTTCGCTCCTTCATGAGCCATGCTCCGTAGAGGATGTTAGCTTTTCCCAAAATATTCGCTCAGGCGCCCTGTGCTGCGCTGCGTCCCTTCGTTCGCCGTCTCATGGTCGTCGAGCATTCGTCGCAGTGCGATGACTTGCACCTGCCGGGCACCGGAGCGGTCGCGGCCTTCAACGTGCGTGGTGAGTGCATCCTGGACGGAAAGAGCAGAGCTCCGTCGGCCGGGTTCACGGGGCTTTGGGACGGGCCGCGTCGTCATGAGCACCGCGATGGCAACACCGTTGTCCTTGTTCATTTCACTCCGGTCGGCGCGGCGTGCTTGGTGACTGAGCCGCTGGAGGAGTTTGCCAACGGCACGGCCAGCCTCGGATCACTCGCTGGGGAATGGGGAGACATTGAGCGCGTGGAGGAGCAGCTTAACGAGGCTCCGAACCATGCCCGGCGGGTCGCGCTGCTCGAAGCGTTTTTACTCGCGCGCGCGGCGCGTAGTGAACCCGATCCGCTGGTTGCGGCGGCCGTGGAATGGATCGAAGGCGCGCCGTTCGAGGCCCGGATCGCTGCGCTGACAAAACACATCGGCCTGAGCCAGAGCGCGCTCGAGCGACGTTTCCGCCGGGCGGTGGGCGTAACGCCGCGCAAGTTCGCTTCTCTCGTGCGACTGCAACGCGTGCTCCGTCTGCACGAACCGGGAATGAGGCTCACCCGTCTCGCTGCGTCGGCGGGTTATTTCGACCAGTCGCATTTCATCCACGAGTTTCGTCGGTTTTCCGGAGTAACGCCCTCCGCCTACTTTTCCACGGCCGGCTAAACGCCGAATTTCTACAAGTCGGCCTCTCTTTCCCGCGGTAGGATCGCGGCATGATCCTCCACCTGAACCGCGCCCGACTGCGGCGCACCATCGCGGCGTTGTTGATGCTCGTCGTCGGTGGTGCAGCGGTGCGTGCGCTCAGCTCACCGTCTGTTTCCGCCACCACCATGAACAACTTCGTCATTATTTTCCGTCAGGGACCGCGCCCGCTTTCTCCCGAGGACATCGCTCTCCGTCAGCGCGAGATCGTGGAGTGGGCGCGAGTCCACAATGCAGCGGGCCACAAGCTCGAACCGCGCGCTTTGGCATCGGAGATCCGCCGGCCGGGTTTGGAGCAGGGAACGGAGGGTTGGCCGCTGACCGCGCTGGTCTTCCTTCAGGCCCGCGATCTCGAACAGGCATCAGAGATCGCGCGAGTGCACCCGGCCAATCGCTTCGGAGCCAGCGTCGAAGTGAGGGCATGGAGCAATCCGGCCGCGCAAGCTTCTGCGCCCAACCAGAGAGATGCGGAATAGCCCAAAACGTTGTCCGGCCAGACGAGGGTGGTCCGTCGTATTAGCAGAGCGGCATCCGCCCGATACGATCGCCGCGATACGCAACTTCATATGAGCACAGCAAAAATCACCATACAAACCACCGTTCTCGCCGATTTGCCGAAGGCCTGGGAGTATTACACGTCGCCCGAGCACGTCACCAAGTGGAACTTCGCCTCCGAAGACTGGCATTGCCCGAGTGCGCAGAACGACATGCGCGTCGGCGGAAAATTCGTTGCCCGCATGGAAGCGAAAGACGGGAGCTTCGGTTTCGACTTCGAGGCGGTTTATCAGGAGATACGTGACCAGGCCGGCTTTACGTATGCGATGACTGATGGTCGCACGGTGGAAACCAACTTCGAGCCGGTGGAAGGTGGCACCATGATCACGACCACTTTCGATCCTGAGGAACAGAACTCCGTGGAGTTTCAGAAACAGGGGTGGCAGGCCATCCTCGACAGCTACAAGAGATACACGGAAGCGCACTGAGCGCTGGGCGCTGGGCAAGGAAGGTGAGTAGGGTTTGCAGCGGGTTCGCCACGGGTGACTCCCGAGTCATCTTTGGCGAAACCGTGCGGGTTCTCGTGCGACAAGCGTGAGGTTCTCGTTACCCTCTCATCCTCCCCAACCCCCATGAAATATCTCCCCTGGGCGCTCGCGGCCGTGTTGGCTGTGCAGCCGATCACCATGCTGGCGCAAGAACTCAAGCGCGTGCAGGCGCGCATCGAAAACGGTGTCATCGAGGGCATCATCAGTCCCGACGGCGAGGTGCGCACGTTCAAGGGCATTCCCTTTGCCGCGCCGCCGGTCGGTGAACTGCGCTGGAAACCGCCGCAACCGGTGAAGTCTTGGGAAGGCGTGCGGCCGGCGATCGATTTCGCGGCGCGACCGATGCAGACGCGCGTGTTTGACGACATGGTGTTCAAGGATCCGGGCCCGTCGGAGGACTGCCTCTATCTCAATCTCTGGATGCCCGAGCGCCCGAAGGCCAGGAAACTGCCGGTGATGGTGTGGATCTACGGCGGCGGATTCGTGGCCGGGGCGACGTCCGAGCCGCGTCAGGACGGCGGCATGCTCTGCAAAAAGGACGTGTTGGTCGTGACCGTCGGCTACCGCCTGGGCGTGTTCGGCTTTCTCGCGCTGCCGGAGTTGTCCAAGGAATCTGGATACAACGCTTCCGGCAATTACGGGCTCATGGACCAGATCGCGGCGCTCCAGTGGGTGCAGCGCAACATCGCCACGTTTGGCGGCGACCCGGACAACGTGACGATCTTTGGCGAGTCCGCCGGATCGTTTTCGGTGAGTGCGCTCATGGCTTCGCCGCTCGCCCGCGGATTGTTTCACAAGGCGATCGGGCAGAGTGGTGCGTTTCTCGGACAAACCTTGCCCGCGCGTCCGCTGCGCGAGGCGGAGCAGCAGGGCGCGGAGTTCGTGCGCCGCATGCTGGGCACCGATTCGGTCGCGGAGTTGCGTCAGAAATCCGCCGAAGACGTGCTCGCGGCGGCGGCGCAGCCGGGTAATCCGTGGTTTTCGCCGATCATCGATGGTCATGTGCTGCCTGAAGCCCCGGCTTCAATTTATGCTGCTGGCAAACAGGCGCACGTGCCGCTCCTCGCGGGCTGGAATCGTGACGAGGGCCACTACCGCGGTGTCTTCCGCGAGCTGGAGCCGACCGTGGCAAACTTCCGCCAGCGCGCGTCAGAGCGATTCGGTGCGCGAGCGGAGCAATTCCTGAAAGTTTACCGCGCCGACTCCGACGCCGAGGCGAAGCGCGCGGCGCAGGATCTCTCGGGCGACGAGTTCATCGGCTTCGGCACGTGGAAGTGGCTCGAGGTGCATCGCCAGACTGGCGGCGGCGTGCCCGTGTATCGTTACCGTTTCGATCAAACACTGCCGCTCGCAAAAGACGCGCCGGCGGACGCGGAGGAAGTCGCGCCGCACGCGGCGGACATCGAGTTCGTGTTCCGCGCGCTGTGGACGCGCGACCTGCCGTGGCGCGACGAACATCGTGCGATGTCGCAACTGATGTCGGATTACTGGACCAACTTCGCGAAAAACGGTGATCCGAACGGCCCCGGTTTGCCCGCGTGGCCGCGTTACACGCCGGAAGAGAAATTTCCGGTGATGTATCTGCGCGCCGGTGCGAAAGCCGAGCCCGACGCGCATCGCCCGCGCTACGAGTTTCTCGATCAGCTCTGACGCACAAAGGGTCAACGACACCGGCGCAGCATCGCGGGGACCGTTGGGAATCGTCCTTGCGGTGCTCGGTGGCGGTCCCTTACTCGGCGAGTGCTTATCCACCCCACGGCCGTGATCGAAGAAGGCGCGCAAGTCGGCGCACGTTGCAAAATTATGGCGCACGCGGTGATCACGCGGCACGCGGTTCTCGCGGACGAGGTGGTCGTGCATCCGGGCGCGGTGGTGGGCGGAGATCCACAGCACCTGACTTTTGACACCTCCATCGAGACGTTCGTGCACGTGGGCGCGAAGTCGGTGATCCGCGAGCACGTGACACTCAATCGCGGCACGATCGCAGGCGCGGCCACGGTGATTGGCGAACGCTGTTTCCTGATGGCGGGCAGCCACGTCGCGCATGATTGCACGATCGGCAACGACGTGGTGCTGGCCAACAATGCGATGATCGCGGGCCACGTGACCATCGGCGATTTCACCTTCGTCGGCGGCGGCGCGGGCATCCATCAACACTGCCGGATTGGGCAGAGTGCGATGGTCGCCGGGCTCGCTCGCATCACGCGGGATCTTGCGCCCTACACGCTCAACGCGGAACGGGACGAAGTGTCGGGACTCAACCTGGTGGGATTGAGACGCCGGGGAGTTTCCGCAGATGCCATCCGCGAGCTGAAGCTCGCCTTTCGCTCCGTGTTTCTCCCCAACGGCAACATCCGCGATTTGGCGAACGAAGCGATTTCCTCCGGCCAGTTCGAGACGGCGGAGGCGCAGCATTTTCTCGCGTTCTTCGCGACCGGAAAGCGCGGCTTCGCGCGTGCCGCATATAGCGGAGCAAGTGGGAGCGCGGTCGCGGCTGAGGTCTGATCCGCACGCGTGAGTCCGACCTTGCCTCGCAGCGATCGCTGTCGCGGAATCGCGCCCCTATGCTCGTTCACTCTGTTTTCTTCTGGCTGAAGCCCGACCTCACTCCGGAACAGCGCGCTGACTTCGAGCGCGGCGTTGCGACCCTCGCGACCATCTCGTCGGTGGAGAAAGTTTACATCGGCAAACCCGCCAAGACGGAGAAGCGCCCGGTGATCGACGACAGCTATTCGTGTGCGCTCACGGTCCTGTTGAAGGACGTCGCGGCCCACGATGCGTATCAAGTGGATCCCATCCACCTGAAGTTCGTGGCCGACTGCAAAGACTACTGGACGCGCGTCCAAATCTACGACGCCGAGTGAGGCGTCTCCCGCGTCCCCACCCAAAAACCTCCCGGGCGGGCACAAACCACAATGTCAACTAATAGTAGACATTTTGGATTGCACCGGAGGAGACGTAGATGTGTCGGGGGGCGGCCAGGTGGCGGCGAAAAGGGACCTGCGGAGGTTCGTGCGCGGGCGGAGCAATTTCGTTGGCTCGCGCGAACGCGAGTGCCGTGAGCGTTTACTTATTCGCGACCACGAACGGCGCGAAGTAACCGGTCTGGGAAGGCGGGAAGCGGCCCTTGATGCGCACGGCGCCGTCGATGTGCTCTTCTTCCTGCACCTCGCCGAGCTCGTGCAGGCGCGCGATCACGTCGAAGCGCTCGTGCGGCACGAGCAGCTCGGTGGGACCGAAGGAATCGGCGATCAACTCGACGCAGCGCGATTCGAGTTCTTCGAGTCCGACCTTGGTGACCGCGCTCACGAAGAGCGCGTCGCGCTCGAGATGGCGGGCCGCGCTGAGCTGTGCCTCGGTCGCGAGATCGACCTTGTTGAAAACGGTGACGATGCGTTTGTCGTCGGCGCCGAGCTCCGCGAGCACGGAGAGCGTGGTCGCGTGGTGCTTTTCGACGTTGGGATTGCTCACGTCGAGCACGTGTATCAGGAAATCGGCTACAAGGACTTCCTCGAGCGTGGCCTTGAAAGCTTCGACCAAGCCGTGCGGCAGACGCCGGATGAAACCCACGGTGTCGGTGACGAGCAGCTTGTGATTGCCGCGCAGGTGCAGCTGGCGCGTCGTCGGATCGAGCGTAGCGAAGAGCTTGTCTTCGGCGAGCACGCGCGCGCCGGTGAGCGTGTTGAGCAGCGAGGATTTTCCCGCGTTGGTGTAGCCGACGATGGACGCGGTCGGCACCGGCACGCGAAGACGGCGGCGGCGCTGCACGCCGCGTTGCTGCACGACTTCGGCGAGCTCGGCCTTCAAGTGCGCGATGCGGTCGCGCACGATGCGGCGGTCCTGCTCGAGCTGCGTTTCACCTTCGCCGCCGAGGGCACCTTTGCCGCGCTGACGCGACAAGTGAGTCCACGCGCGCGTGAGACGCGGCAGCGAATACTCCATGCGCGCGAGCGCGACCTGGAGCACGGCTTCGCGCGTGTGCGCGCGATCGGCGAAAACCTCGAGGATCACCTCCTCGCGATCGATCACGGCCATCTGGGAAAGCTCTTCCCAATTGCGCTGCTGCCCGGGAGAAAGTTGTTCGTCGAACACGATCACGTCGGCGCCCATCGCTTTCGCGCGCTCGGCGAGTTCCTGTGCCTTGCCGCTGCCGAGCAGCAGCGCGGGGGTGGGCGTGCGCAGGTTGACGAGCGCCTGATCGACGACGGTCAGGCGGAGATTCTCGACGAGCTCCTTCAGTTCGCCGAGCAGTTCGCTTCCTTCGTCGGGCGCCATGTCCTGCGTTTGGACGCCGATGAGAAAGGCGCGCTCGAGTTTGCTCGGTTTGTCGGTCGGAAAAACAGCCATTTAGTGGAGGCGCGCACACAAGCGGTGTTCGCGCGGGGCGTCAAATCGCGGTGCGCAGGGGATGCCGCTTGCGAGGTGTGGCGTGAGCACTAGGGTCCGCGCCATGGAGCCAAGGTCGATTTTGATCGTAGATGATGAAGCGAGCATCACGCAGCTCGTGGGTCGCGCCCTCCGCAAAAAGGGCTACGAAGTGACGACCGCCGGCAACGGTCATGAAGCCACGCGGCTGGTGGGGCATCAGCGGTTCGACCTGGTGATGACCGATTTGTTGATGCCCGACATGGATGGCATCCAAGTGATCACGGAGCTGCGGAAAACCCATCCCGAGATCCGGCTCATCGCGATGTCGGGCGGCGGGCACATTACGCAGGACCAATATCTCAAGATCGCGAAAGGTCTCGGCGCGCACGCGCTCCTGGAAAAACCGTTTACGATCGAACAGCTCTATTCGGTGGTCGAAACGACACTCGGCGGCGCTCCCGCCTGAGTCGCGCCGCACTCAGGCGCGAGGCCAGCCGCACGGTGGCTCGACCCGGTGCGGACCTTGGTCCGACGCAGGCCGCGCCTTGTCCCGACGTGGTGCGCACCCTGGCGCGACGTGGGACGGACCTTGGCTCGACCAGGTCCGCACTTTGTCCCGACTCGGGACGGACCATGGCTCGACGCGAGCCGCTAAATGGAACGACCCGCGCCGAGAATCAGCGCGGGTCGTTTTCACGAGGCAAAAGACTGCGGTCAGGCGGCGACGTTTTTGTTCGCGTTCGTGGCGGCGGCTTTTGCTTCGGCTTCGGCGCCGAGCGCAGCGAAGAAGGCATCGCGACGCTGGCGGGCGACATTCACGTCCTTCGTGCCGAGGGAGCGGCGGATGCGCTCCTTCGTGAACGGGGTGGGGGGAATGGTGTAGTGGAGGAACCACGTGCCGTGGTTATCCCACAGGTGGTGGTTCGGGTTGGCCGCGTCGACGCGGATGCCGGGGAGTTTGGCTAGGTTAGACATGTTGCGTGATGAGCTGTGTGGGAGTTATCGCGCAGCAGGTTGAAAACAAAAAAGCCGACCATTGGCATCAGGTCGGCTTCTCGTCTTCGGGAGCGTTTCTGGTTCGCCCCCCTCGCGGGAAGCGCACATCCGGGGTTTCCCCCGATCCACCGTGGCCGCTCCCGGCCCGGTTGGCGGAATCGACTTGTTAAGGTCGATTCGTTCCTGATGCAACAAGCAGCCTGAAGCTCACGCCGCGTCCGTCCAGCGTTTTCTTAAAAAATTTGCGAACCAACGGCGCGAATCACGCGACGGCGGTTTTTTCGGGGAGAGCGCGATCGAGCATGCGACGGAACTCGTCGAGAGAGAACGGCTTCTCCATGTAGGGCAGGCCGGTGGCGGCGAGGCGGGTTTTTACACTCGTGCCGAGGAGGAAGCCGCTCATGAAGATGAAACGTCGCTCGTAGGAGCGATTGAGGCGGGTGGCGTTCTCGTAAAGATCGAGTCCGTCCATGCCGGGCATGCGGATGTCGGTGATCACGAGGTCGAAGTTTTCGCGGGCGAGAAGTTCGAGGGCGGCGTGGCCGTTGCCGGCGGTGCGCACTTCGAGTTGGGAGAGTTGGAGAAACGCGGTGAGCGCCTCGAGGATGTTCGGTTCGTCGTCGACGAGCAGGATGCGGCCCGAAAGTGCGCTGGGCGGAATGAGCTCGAGCGCCGGAGGCGGCGCGGACTCCAACGAAGCGTCGGCCACCGGCAACTCGATCGCGAACGTGGTGCCGCGGGACGTGCTGTCGGCGAGCCACAGACTGCCGCCGTGCGCTTCGATGATCGCGTGAGCGACCGAGAGGCCGAGGCCGGTGCCTTCGCCGGGAGCCTTCGTGGTGAAGAACGGATCGAAGACCTGCTTCTGCAACTCGGGCGGAATGCCGGAGCCGTTGTCGGAAACGAAGATTTGCACGCGATCGCGAAACGAGGCGACCGCGATGCGAATGAGTCCGTCGGCGCGCGAGGTGGGGATCGCCTGCTCGGAGTTGTTGAAGAGCGTGAGCAGAACCTGCTTCAGCTGCTGGCGGCAGACATGGACGGCGAGATCGCCGGGGCCGGCGACGAAATCGATCGGCACTTCGCGTCCGCGACGCTGGAGACGCTTGAGCTGGATGACCTCCTCGATGACTTGCGCGACGGGCACGACTTCGCGCCGGCCGGTTTCCTTGCGGGAAAACTCCAGCAAGCTGCGGATGAGATCGGCGGCGCGCTGCGCCTCGGATTTGATCGCGTTGAGCGCGGATTTTTCCGCGGGCGTCTGCCGGTCGTTCTCCAGCAGCGATGCGCAGCACAGGATCGCGGTGAGAGGATTGTTGATCTCGTGGGCGATGCCGGCGAGCGCTTCGCCGAGCGCGGCGAGTTTCTCCGATTGGAGGAGTTTGCGCAGGAGCTTGTCCTGCTCGGAGATTTCGACGCGCAGCGTGATCGCGTAGGAGACGAGCTCGGCGAAAACGGTGAGGAGGAGCAGCGTGTCGTCGTCGAAAGCATCGGGCTTGTCGCCGTCGATGTTGATCAAGCCCCAGAGTTTGTCGTGCACGACGACGGGCACGATGAGTTCGCTGCGGACGTAGTCGAAGAGCGGAAAATAATCCGGGTCCGCTGCGGTATCGCGACAGAGCAGCGGTTGGCCCGAGGCGGCCGCGCGTCCGGTCAGCCCTTGGCCAACCGAAAGCTGGCAAAGGCGCTTCTCGAGCGTCCAATCGGAGCCGAAGACATGCGTGATCGTGAGCCGCTTCGATTCAGCATCGAGGCGCACGAGCGAGCCGTGGACGGCGTTGGCCAGTCCGCAGGCTTTTTCCAAAATATCTCCCGCGATTTCCTCAAATCCGCGTTTTTGGCGGATGGATTCCAGCACCTCGCGGATGACTGGGAGCAGACGAAGTTGAAGCGGCATGGGTGCAGGGTGGCCGCGAAAAGCACAAGACATGCCTGTCCCCAAGCTTACGGAACTGCGGCTGGCCGGCGGACGGAGCCGCGGGCGTCAGGGAGCCGTCGTCTCGACGTCGAGCTGAAGCACCTTGGCCACCGCGGCATCGAGCGCGCTCATCGTCACGGGTTTGACGATGTGGCTGTCGAAGCCCGCCGCGGACGAGCGCACGCGATCGTCTTCCGCGCCATACCCGCTCAGGGCAATGCCACGAAGATGTGGTTGCTGGAGGCGAAGCTCGCGGAGGAGCGAGTAGCCGTCGCTATCGGGCAACCCGATATCGGAAATTACGAGCGAGAACTCGCCGCCATTCACAGCTTCGCGGGCGTCTGCGGCCGAACCGGCGAGGGCGACGTCGTGTCCGCGGCGTTTGAGAAGGACGCCCAGACTCTGGCGGGTCGCGGCGTGATCTTCGACGATCAGAATGCGCCGGCCGCGCGTCCCGGTGACGCGTGCGGACCTCGCCGAAGCGGTCGGGCTGCTGTCGTTGCGCCCGGTCGAACCCGACGGCGTGCGGATCGGCAGCTCGACGGTGAACGTGGCGCCGCGCTGGTGACCTTCGCTCGCGGCGTGGATGCGACCGTGGTGCATCTCGACGAGTCGCTGCGTGATCGCGAGTCCGAGCCCGAGTCCGCCGAAGCGCGACGTGCTGCCGGCCTTCGCGTGTTCGCCCTGTGCAAACGCGTCGAAGATGTTCGGGAGATCTTCCGCCGTGATGCCGAGCCCGCTGTCGCGCACGGCGATCGAGACGCGCTGACCGGAGGTTGAGGCGGTGACCCAGATGCGGCCGCTCTCCGGGGTGAATTTCACCGCGTTTTTCAGCACGTTCCAAAAAACCTGCTGGAGGCGGACCGGATCGGCGCGGACGTGGATAGGTGCGGCGGGAAGCGAGACGGAGAGCTGTAGTTGTTTTCCGGTTACGTCGGCTTCGACCGTGGCGATCGCGTCGCGCACGACGTCCTGCAACACGACGTCGTGAAGTTCGAGGAGGAGTTTGCCGTAAGCCACGCGCGACAGATCGAGGAGGTCGTCGATGAGACGAGCCTCGAGCTCCACGTTGTTCCGGATCGTCGCGAACTGCTCGCGGATCTCCGGCGGCAGGCTCGCATCCTCGGCGGATTCGCTGGCGAGCAGGAGCACGGGGTTGAGCGGCGTGCGCAGCTCGTGGGAAAGCGCCGCGAGAAAGTCGTCGCGGGCGCGGGCAGCTTTGACGGCTTCGTCACGCGCCCGCTCGAGCTCGAGCTGGGCCAGCCGACGTTCGGTGATGTCGGCGCTCACAGCGACGAAACCGACCACGTGGCCCTTTCGATCGAACTCCGGCACGTAGGTGGCGTGCAGCCAGCGACCGCCCTGGTGCTCGGGCATCTGGATTTCGAAAGCGACGCGTTCGCCGGCGAGCGCTTTTTCCATCATCGGTCGCGCGCGCGCGAAATAATCCGGATCGATCAGATCGTAGACGGGGACACCCTGAAGTTCTTCCGGAGATTTTCCGAAGCGATCGGTGAGGAAGCGATTGGCGAAACGAATACGCAGGTCGCGGTCGAAGTGTGCGATGTTGACCGCCACGTGGTCGCTGACGAGGCGCAGTTGCGCTTCCTTCTCCTCGACCTTGCGAGTCGCTTCGCGCGAGGCGGTGACGTCGCGCGACACGCACAGCAATTTCGCGGGCTGCTGGTTGGAGTCGAGGATGGGAGCGACTGTGACATCCCACCATTTCGGAATGCCGGACTTGGAGCGGCAAAGACCGGAAAATTGCGCAGCGCGTCCCGCGCGTGCTTCGGCGACCGCGTGGTGGGCTTCGGCCTCGTGCGCGGAGTCGCGCCAGAAGGAGGGCCACGGCGAATCCGGCAAGGGCGAGCGGTCATCGATCTCGAGCATGCGTTTGCCCGGTTCGTTGATCCAGAGCAGGCGGCCCGCGAGATCGAGGACCTTCACTCAGTCGGTGTGCGCGGTGATGATGCTGCGGAGAAACGACTCGCTTTCCGCGAGGGCTTTCTGCGCGCGGTTGCGCTCGGAAACCTCGTGACGCGAGGTGGCGAGTTCGCGCGCGAGTGCTTCGTTGCGCTCGGCGAGCAGGAGATTTTGCCGATGGATCTGCCGATGGAGTCGCGCTTGCGCGATGGCGTTGGCCACCGTCTGGCGAAGGCGCAGCGGCGAGAGACCGTTTTTGTCGATGTAGTCGTGCGCGCCACTTTTCAACGCGTCGACGGCAATCTGGGTTTCGCCACTCGCGGTGAGCATCACCACGCCAAACGCGTGGCGACCATGCGTGCCGAGCAGTTGCTGGAGCAGCGAGACGCCGTCGCCGTCGGGCAGATTATAATCGAGAAGGATGCAGTCCGGGTTGTCGGACGCGGCGCGGCGACGGCCCTCGGCAAGGTTGTGCGCCTCACTAATGATAAACGCGTCCGGCGAGTCCTTGGTCAGATAGCGACGAAACGTCAGCCGGTCTTCCGCGGAGTCGTCGATCAGCAACACGCGGGGCGGCTGCGCCGCGGCTTGTTCCGTATGGGGCATCGGGAAAAAGGGCGGAGCTTAGGCGGCGTGTGATTGTTCTGTGCCGGGAAGCTGAGCCGACTGCAGCCAATACGAGCTGAGTTGTTCAACGGAGCGTTTGAAGACGGGATAGTCCATGCCCTTCACGTGGTAGGAATTCGCGCCGTTTTCGTAGCACCACGTGATGTCGGTCTGGCTGCTCGACGTGGAAAAGATCACGACCGGGATGCGTTTGGTGACATCGCGTCGACGCAGCTCCCGCAAGATCGAGCGGCCGTCAGGGCCGGGGAGATTCAGATCGAGCACGATCAGAGCGGGCAGAGCGCGGCTGTGCTGCTGCTGCCATTCGTCGAGCAACTGATACGTCTGTTCGGCGCGGATGCAGCGATGCAGGCCGACCGGAGCTTCGCTGCGCAGGAGGATACGCTCGATCGCAGCGAAGTCTTCGTCGCTGTCTTCGACGATCAGAATGGACGGCTTGGGCGATGCGAGCGGGCTCACGGGGCGGACGGTGGTGCCAGGGTAAACAGAAAGCGAGTTCCCTCCTGAGGTTTCGATTCGACCCAAATTCGGCCGCCGTGACGTTCGATCAGCTTTTGGACGATGGTGAGACCGGCGCCCGTGCCGCCGCCGAAATCGTCGCGTCCGTGCAGTCGTTTGAAGATGCGGAAGATAACGTCGAAATGTTCGCGCGGAATGCCGATGCCGTTGTCGGCGACGTAGAGCGTGGGCGGTTCGCCCGGGCGGGAAGGATCAAGGTAGCCGATCTCAACCCACTTCGCCGGCTTGTCGTTGTAGCGAATGGCGTTGGCGACGAGGTTGGCGAAAATCTCGGCGATGAGATCCGCATCGCCCTGCACGGTGGGCAGCAGACGCGGAATGCGGATGTCGACGCCGTTGGATTGCCGCAGCGAGGCGAGGAGATCGAGCGCGTCGTCGAGCGCTGTATTCAGATTTACAGGACGCGAGGTCATCTCGGACCGGCTGAGCCGCGAGAATTTGAGCAACGCGTCGAGCAGCGACTCCATGCGCTTGGTGAGGCGCGTGATCGTCTGCAGATGGGAGATGCCCTCGGCGTTGAGCTCCTTCGCGCAGTCCTCGAGCACGAACTGCGAGAAGTTGTGAATTCCGCGCAGCGGCTCCTTGAGATCGTGCGAGGCGATGTAGGCAAACGCGTCGAGCTGCCGGTTGCGTTCGGCGAGCTGGTCGTTGAGCCGGGCGAGTTCCTGGGCGCGTCGCGAAAAGACTTCGTGATACGTGTGACGAATGCGGCGGGCCGCATCGATCTCCGTGTCGGTCCACGCGGCGGAGTGTCCGCGCACTTCCTGTTGCCACAGGGCGAAGGATTTTCGCGGCGTCAGGCGGTCGCCGAGCGGACCGGCCACGACCGGTTTGGTGGGATCGCCCGCCCAGTTGACGGTTTTGAGCACTTCGTCGCGGAACCAAAAAACACAGGAGAACGGATCCCGCGAGAGCACGGCGACGAGCAGGCCGGCCGCGCCCGGCGCGTGAGCCGCGAGAGCGGGTGCCGTCTCGGCGAGGCGATCGCTGGCCCAGATGTTTTCGGGGATGGTTTCCGCGACGGCCAAGGCGAGCGCGCGGAGCTGCGCTTCATCCGGGGTTTCGCCGACACGATGAAGCTGCGAGCCGTTGACGACTGCAGCACCGACCGCGCGCAGACCGCCGATCGTCGTGCCGTCGAGCGCGGCGAGCGCGAGGCCGAAATCGGCCTGGCGGGCGATCGCTTCCTCGAGCGCGCGGTGCTGCTCGTGGAGGTGCAGGGCGTAGTCGTGGTCTTCCGCGGCTTCGCGGCCGGCGACAAGAAACGACAGCGTGTGCGCGAGAAACTCGCACGCCATGCGCAGCGTGTGCGGCACGTAGCGCGCCGAGTAGTGATGGCACGCGAAGAGTCCCCACAAGCGATCGTCGATCACGATCGAGAGTGAGAGCGAGGCGAACACGCCCATGTTTTGGAGATACTCGACGTGAATCGGCGACACCGAGCGCGTGACGCTGTAGCTCATGTCGAGCGGCTCGCGCGTGTCGGGCCGCAGCGTGGGTTGAACCGCGACGGGCGCGTAACGCAGATCCGGAATGAGACGCAGCTTCGACCGTTTGAAGAGTTCGCGGGCCTGTTTCGGAATGTCGGAGGCGGGATAGTGGAGTCCGAGGAACGCCTCCAGATCGTCACATTTCGCCTCGGCGATGACGTGGCCGGAGAGATCGTCCGCGAAGCGATAAACCATCACGCGATCGAACCCGATGAAGTTGCGCACGTGCTCAGCGGCGAGCTGGCAGAAATCCACGACGGAGAGATCGCCGTGGAGCGCGGCGAGCGTGCTCTTGAGCGCGGAGAAAACTTCCTGGTGATGCAGCGTGCGGCGGTCGGGCCAGTCCTCGAGCTCGAGGATGAGTGCGCCCTTGTAGCGATGGATGATCGCTTCCGTCGTGTGCGGCGCACGCGCGAAATAAAGCGGCGGCAGATACTGCGGGGCAGCGTCGAGCGACAACGGCAGGACGCGCGTCTGCAGATAATCGAGATCCTCGGCGGAAAGGAAACGCCCGAGCGGCGCGCCGAGAAGTTCAGCGGGCGCGACGCCGAGTTTCTCCGCAGTGTTGATGCTCGCTTGAACAATCGTGAGGTCGGGCTCGCGCAGCACGAGCATCGCGGCGTGCGGCTGGATCGAACCGGGAATGTGGATAGGTTCGCGATCGCAGTTGGTGAGATCGACGGTTTGGGGTGTCACCGGTTGAGCCATTGAGCGAAGGAGTCGAACGTGTTGCGGGCGGAGTGGACGGCGTGCGTGTCGAAATCGGGCGCGGCGTGGGCGCTCTGTTGTTCAGCCCACTGGCCGAACTCGCGCCAGCGCGTCGCGGTGTGGGGGCCGTAGCCGTGGAAAAAACGTCCGCCCGTCTCAGGCGTGATGCCGAGGGTGGACGCGAAATGTCGCGAGATGAACTGGCCGCCGAGGGTGGAACCTTCGAGCACGTAAAGGCAGCCCACGGCTGAAGCCGCGCTTTCGATCGCGGGCAACGCGGTCGCGCGCGGCAGCGTATCGATCTCGTCATCGGTTGAGCCGAGCGCGCGCAGATCGGCGCGCGCGAGCGAGGCTTTGCGACGTGAAGCGAAATCGAAACCGAGCGCCGTCCAGTCGACGGCGTTGGCGAGATGTTGCTCGAGCGGGTCGTGAAGCGTGAAGAAGCGGGAGAGCACGCGGCGGTAATCGTCCTTCGTCCGCGCTTCTTCGAAGAGGTTCAGGTTGTGCTCGAGCGCAGCGTGAGCGTCTGCGGTTTCGGATTTTAGGAGAGCAAGCAGACGCATGGGGAGTGGAAGCTGGGGACACGAAAAGCGGATGAAGGTGCGAGCGCCGTCGTGTGGGAGCGCTTCGCGCCAAAAAAAAAGAGCCCGGCGACTGCCGGGCTCTGAAGAGAGAGGAGAGAACTTTTAGCTGAGCGTCACGCCTTTGGCTTTGGCGGCGCGAATGAGCGCATCGGCCATGTCGCTCGGTGTGACGGCGACCTCGATGCCGCACTCCTTGAAGATCGCGATCTTCGCGGCGGCGGTGTCTTCAGCGCCGCCGATGACTGCACCAGCGTGGCCCATGCGGCGACCGGCGGGAGCGGTGGCACCTGCGATGAAACCGGCGACCGGCTTCTTGCAGTTATCCTTGATCCAGCGCGCGGCTTCGACTTCGGCGCTGCCGCCGATTTCGCCGATGAGAATGATGCCGTGCGTGTCGGGATCTTCGTTGAAGAGCTTGATCACATCGAGGTGCGACGTGCCGTTGACCGGATCGCCGCCGATGCCGACGGACGTGCTCTGGCCGATGCCCTTTTGCGTGAGCTGGAAAACGGCTTCGTAGGTGAGCGTGCCGGAGCGCGAGACGACGCCGACATGGCCCTTCTTGTGAATGTAGCCGGGCGCGATGCCGATGCGGCAGCCGCCGTTGGAACCTTCGCCGGTCCCGGGCGTGACGATGCCAGGGCAGTTGGGGCCGACCAGGCGCGTGCGCTTGCCCTGCATGGCGCGCTTCACGCGAACCATGTCCTTGATCGGAATGCCCTCGGTGATCGCGACCGCGAGATCGAGATCGGCGTCGACGCACTCGACGATCGCGTCGCCGGCAAACGGAGGCGGCACGAAGATGGCGGAGACGGTGGCGCCCGTCGCGGCCTTGGCCTCGGCGACGGAGTTGAAAATCGGAATCTTCTTGGAGCCGTGCTCGAAGAACTGTCCGCCCTTGCCCGGCGTGACGCCCGCGAGGACGGCCGTGCCGTAATCGAGCGAGAGCTTCGCGTGGCGGCCACCGAAATCACCGGTGATGCCTTGGACCAGAATCTTCGTTTCAGGAGTGACGAGAATGGACATTGTCGGAAAGTTGAGAGTTACGCGACGAGTTTAACGATCTTCTGGGCGGCATCGGCCATCGTGTCGCCGCTGACGATCGTGAGGCCGGAGTCGGCGAGCGTCTTCTTGCCCGCGACGACGTTGTTGCCTTCGAGCCGGACGACGAGAGGGAGTTTCAACCCGACTTCCTTCACGGCCTCGACGATGCCGCTGGCGATCACGTTGCAGTCCATGATGCCGCCGAAGATGTTCACGAAAATGCCCTTCACGTTGGGGTCGCCGAGGATGATCTTGAACGCCGCAACGACCTGATCCTTCGAGGCGCCGCCGCCGACGTCGAGGAAGTTGGCCGGGTTGCCGCCATAGTGCTTGATGATGTCCATCGTGCTCATCGCGAGGCCCGCGCCGTTGACGAGGCAGGCGATGTTTCCATCGAGCGCGATGTAGCTGAGGGAGTATTTCGAAGCCTCGATTTCCTTCGGGTCTTCCTCGTTGAGGTCGCGCAGCGCGACGATGTCGGGGTGGCGGAAGAGCGCGTTGTCGTCGAAGGAGACCTTCGCGTCGAGGGCGAGCACGTCGCCGGTCGGCGTGGTGATGAGCGGGTTGACCTCGACCATGGAGGCGTCGGTTTCCCAGTAGCACTTATAAAGAGCGCGGACGAGCTTCGTGGCGTTCTTCGCTTCGGCGCCGGTGAAACCGAGACCGAAGATGAGCTGGCGCACTTGGAAATCGGCGAGGCCGTAGGCCGGATCGACGAAGACTTTGAAAATTTTCTCGGGCGTTTCGTGCGCGACCTTCTCGATTTCCACGCCGCCTTCCGTCGAGGCGACGATCACCGGACGCGACGTGGCGCGATCGAGGAGGATGGCGAGGTAGTATTCCTTTTTGATGTCGCTCGCCTGGGTGAAGTAGATCGTCTGCACCTTGCGGCCGGCGGCGCCGGTCTGCGCGGTGACGAGCGTGTTGCCCAGCATGTGGGTGGCGGCGGTGCGGGCGTCGTCCTTGGTCTTGCAGTATTTCACGCCGCCCTTGTAGCCATCGACGAACGTGCCCTTGCCGCGTCCGCCGGCATGGATCTGGGACTTCACCACCACGGGGCCGTCGGGCAACTTCGCGAGCGCCGAATCGAAGTCCGCTGCGGCGGTCACCGCGACACCCGCGGGAACCGGAACTCCATATTTTTCGAAGAGGGCCTTGGCCTGAAACTCGTGGATATTCATTTGAAAGTAAGGGAGCAATTAAGTCAGAGGAGGGTGGGGGGTGGCACGAAAAAAAAGCGGCGGGGCCTGTGAAGTTCCGAGAAGTCGCACGCGGGGCAAGTCGAGCTAATGAACCCAAACGAGCGTCACACCTCGGCAACACGAAGCGGGCTGGGCGGTTGCTTGCATTTGGCGGAGCGCGACCGCAGCATCCCGCGCAACATGGAATCGCACGAGGTGATGAGAGAGGTCTTGAAGACGACGAGCGCGAAGGCGATCGCCGCCGACATGGGCTTGTCGCTATCCTTGATCTACAAGTGGGCCGAAGCGCCCACGCCCGAAAGCGGCGGCGCGAGCAGCCCGCTCGAGCGCGTGGGCCAGCTTATCGAGATTACCCACGACGCGCGCATCGCCCAATGGGTGTGTGAGAAGGCGGGCGGTTTCTTTATCCGCAATCCCGCCGAGCTGCGTCCTTCGGTCGAGTTGATCCCGGTCACCAACGACATTGTGCAGGAGTTTGCCGATATGCTCGCGGCAATCGCGAAATCGTCGGCGGACAACGTCATCACACCCGAAGAGGCGAAGAACATCCGTCGCCGCTGGGAAGAGTTGAAGAGTGTGACCGAGAGCTTCGTGCGCGCGGCGGAGCAGGGGACGTTTGGCCCGAAGCCCGCCGACGCGTAAGCGAAAAAACTTTGCGAGCACCGGCGTCCGCCTCTTCGAAAAGCGCGCGTCGAACGGTCGAAAACGAGAAGAGAACAATGCCGGAGGATGTGCGCGTGCGCTCCCTCCTTCTCTGGGCTCCCATGTCCATGGGGCAACTTAGGGCCTGTGTTTGCACATGCCTTGAGCTAGTGCCGCACATAGGTGGCGCATGGTCTGCACTTTGCCGCAATCTGGCGCGGACCTTGGCTTGACTCGTGCCGCGCCTTGTCGCGACGTGAGCCACGCCTTGTCCCGATTCGGTGCGCACACAGTTCCGAAGCGATCCACGCAATGTGCGCGCGAGGGGGTTATGACACTCGTTCCTCGCGGTTTGGCCGAGCTGGCAAGCGACCTGCTTAAGCCGACTGGATGCGCTTCTCCCGCCCGAGTGGGTGGCGAGGCGTAATCTCGCTACAAACACCCATGAAAAACACCATTATGACCAAGCACACCACCAAGTTGGCCGGTTTGGCCGCTTCGTTGCTCGCCCTGGCCGCGACCGCTTCGGCAGACGTCAAAGTCAACGAGAACATCAGCGTCAACGGCTACGCTGTTGGCTCTTGGACCTACACGGATGTCGATGGGGGCGGCCATCAAGAGACGTGGCTCGACTCCGGAGAAAATTATCTGGACGCCGTGAAACTCGGCGCGCTGTTCACCTACCAGTCGGTCAGCGCTTATGGCAGTGTGCTCCATATCCCCGGACGGGACGACGAGGCGGGCCTGCTCGAGGCTTATGCGACCTATGATTCGGGCGTCGGCCTGAAGCTCACGGGCGGCAAGTTCCTCAGCTATCTCGGCTTTGAAGCGTTCGATGCCGCGGCGATGACCCAGCTCACCTACGGTCTGACCACCGGGATCCCGGCCTACCACACGGGTGTGAAGGTCGACTACTCTTCGGGCCCGGTTTCGTTCGGCGTGGCGGTGGTGGATTCCATCATGCCTGATGGCTCCGGCTTTTTCGAGGGCGACTTGGACTTCGATGACGATGTCGGCATCGAGGCGATGGTTTCCTACACGGGTATCGACAAGCTCACACTCTTCGCTGGCATCGCGGCCGAGGATGTCGATGGTGCAGACGATCTGTTCACGTTCGACTTCTGGGCATCCTACGCGGTCACCGACAAGTTCACGTTGGCCGGCGAATACGCCTATCACAAGGACCCGCTTGGCGCTAAGACCAACTCTTGGATTCTCTTTGCCAGCTATGCCTTCGACAGCAAGTGGTCGGTCATCGGCCGTATCAGCGGCGCTGACTACAAGGGCGGCGGCGACGATCTGAAATACACGATCGCTCCGACCTACACCATCAACGACAACCTGGCGCTCCGCGCCGAGCTGTCCTTCGGTGATCGTGACAGCGGCGATTACACCTTCACCGGTGTGCAGGCCGTCTTCAAATTCTGATCTCCCGAGCCGCGTCTTTTGACGCGGCTCTTTTTTTGAGCCGGCGGCGCTGCGCCGCCGCCGGTCTCACTCCAGATTCTCCCGCTCGCATCCCGGGTTCACGGATGCCCCATGCACTTCAACTTTTGGCGGGGTGGGTTGTGCTCCATCGCCACTGCGTGCCCCGCCGAATCTTTCCTCCAAAACCCATGATCACGAAATTCGGCAAACTCCTCGGCGTTGGCGCTCTCGCGCTCGGCGCTTTGCTCGGCACGGCCCGAGCGGCGGACACGGTCAAGGTCGGTGTCCTTCACTCCCTCTCCGGCACCATGGCGATCAGCGAAACTTCGCTGCGCGACGTGCTGTTGTTCACCTTCGACGAAATCAACGCCGCGGGTGGCATCAAAGTCGGCGGCAAGAGCTACAAGATCGAGCCCGTCGTCGTCGACGGCGCCTCGAACTGGCCGCTGTTCGCCGAAAAAGCGAAGCAGCTCCTCGAGCAGGACAAGGTCGCCGTCACGTTCGGCTGCTGGACGTCCGTGAGCCGCAAGTCCGTGCTCCCCGTGTTCGAAAAGAACAACGGTCTGCTCTTCTACCCCGTGCAATACGAGGGTGAGGAAGAGTCGCAAAACGTCGCCTACACCGCTGAGGCCGTTAACCAGCAAGCCACGCCCGCGGTCGACTACTTGCTCGAGCAAGGCTACACGAAGTTCTACCTGCTCGGCTCCGACTACGTTTACCCGCAAACGACCAACCTCGTCCTCCTCGAGTATCTCCTCAGCAAGGGCGTGCCGATCGAGAATATCGGCGGCGGCTTCCGCAAGGACGAGTCCGGCAAGATCATCTCCGCCGGCAAATACACGCCCTTCGGCCACACCGATTACCAGCAGATCGTGGCCGAGATTAAGCAGTTCGCGGCGGGTGGCGGCGCGGCCGTCATCAGCACGCTGAACGGCGACACCAACGTTCCGTTCTTCAAGGAATACGCCGCCTCCGGCCTCACCGCCGACACCTGCCCGGTCGTTTCCTTCTCGATCTCCGAGGACGAGTTCCGCGGTCTGCCCGCCGACCAGCTCGTCGGTCAGCTCGGTTGCTGGACCTACTTCCAGTCGATCAACACGCCCGCGAACAAGAAGTTCGTCTCCGACTTCAAGGCGTGGCTCGCGAAGAGCACCGTGCCCGGCATCGTCAAGGATGGCCGCGTCACCTGCTCGCCGATGGTGCTCAGCTACAACGGCGTCTACCTCTGGAAGGCCGCCGTCGAGAAGGCCGGCACGTTCGATGTCGACGCGGTTCGCGCGGCTTGGAAGAGCGGCATCTCGTTCGACGGTCCTGCGGGCAAGGTCACCACGCAGCCCAACATGCACCTCACCAAGAATGTCTACATCGGTGAGACGAAGTCCGACGGACAATTCAAGATCCTGAAGTCCTTCGACAACGTTTACGGCGAGCCCTGGCTGAAGGGTAAGTTCAAGTAAGCCGACGCCGCTTCACCGGCCAGATTCTCCAGCGGGGCGGGTCTCAAAAACCTGCCCCGCTTTGTTTTTCCGCTTCTCCGCCGTCGAGCGATGAGACGCGGGTCATACCCCGAGTTTGGCACAACTCTAGCAATCCCCGCCGCGCGCGATGAAATTCCTGCTCCGTTTGTTCTGCGCTCTCGCTTGTTCGCTTACCCTCAGCCACGCCTTCGCCGCTGAGGATGAAACACCGCGGCAAACGCTCGCGCGTGCGATCCTCGCCGAGAACGCCGCCGCCAAGCGCACGATCCTGGGCTCGCTCGTCGGCCGTGCCGACGAAGAGGTCGGCGAGCTGCTCGTCGCGTGGCGGCAGGATGCCTTGTTCATTTACACGACGCCGGACAACACGCGCATTCCCGTTCGTCTGATCGGTCCGGCAGACGCCGCCGGACTGCGCGCCGCCGTGCGCGTGGTCGATGGCGAACCGCTCGCCGACGCCTCCGGCACTCCGCTGCGGCTCGATCAAGGCGATCTCGAGTCGGTCGATCACAACGCGAATCTGCGCCGCGCGATGAAGGCCGTGCTGGACCTCATCGATCTGGGCGCCGCGCTTCCGGCGAAACGTATCCAGGCGATCAAGACGATCGGCCAGAGCCAGGACGCGGAAAAGCTCCCCGCGATCCAGGCGCGGCTCGAAATCGAGACCGACAAAAACGCGATCGTCGCCCTGCGCGAAGCGCGCGCGTTGATCATGCTGAAGAGCGCCAAGGACGAGGATCGTCTCGGGGCGCTCCGCGAGTTGAAGGAGGTTCACACGCTTTCGAGCACCGATTTCATCAAAGGCGCACTGGCGGATGCGCAGAGGCGCAATCACACACAGCTCATCAACGCCGCGCGTGCCGCGCTCAACGCCGTCGATCTGCACCGCACGAAGGTCGATTTCTTCGGCACGCTTTTCCGCAGCCTCAGTCTCGGCAGCATTCTCCTCATCGTCGCGCTCGGTCTCGCGATCACGTTTGGCCTCATGGGCGTGATCAACATGGCGCACGGGGAGATGATCGCGATCGGCGCTTACACGACGTATGTCGTGCAAAACGTGTTTGGCAGCGGGCTCGCGCTCTCGCCGTTCGGCATCTCGCTCACGTTGCCCGGAATCAACTCGAGCGGCTGGGTTTACCAAAGCTACTTCATCGTGGCGCTGCCATTGAGTTTTCTCTGCGCAGCGTTCGTCGGCATTTTGCTCGAGCGCAGCGTCATCCAGTTTCTCTACCGCCGTCCGCTCGAGAGCCTGCTCGCGACGTGGGGCGTGTCGCTGATCCTCCAGCAAATTCTGCGACTCACGTTTGGCGCGAACAACGTCCAGGTCAGCAGCCCCATCTATCTCAGCGGCAACTGGACGGTGAACGACATTCTCTTCGGCTGGAATCGCGTGTTCGTGATCTGCTTCGCGGCCCTGATCGTGTTTGGCGTTTACCTCGTGCTCACGCGCACGTCGCTCGGGCTGCTCATTCGCGCGGTGATGCAGAATCGCGGCATGGCCGCCTGCATGGGCGTGCGCACGACGCGGGTGAACATGCTGACATTTGGTCTCGGCAGCGGACTCGCCGGACTCGCGGGCGCGTTTCTCAGTCAGATCGGCAACGTCGGTCCTTCGCTCGGCCAAAGCTACATCGTCGACAGCTTCATGGTCGTCGTGGTCGGCGGAGTGGGGAACCTCGTTGGCACGGTGATCAGCGGGCTCGGCATCGGTTCGCTCGATCAATTCATCCAGCAGTATTCGCCGGCCCTCGCATCCGCGTTTGCGACCGTGCCGTTCGTCGGCGGTTTCCTGCAGAACCTCGCGCAGGACTCCGCGGTGTTCGGCAAGATTCTCGTTTTGTGCGGCATCATCCTCTTCCTCCAATGGCGACCCGCGGGCCTCTTCGTGACGCGCAGCCGCAGCCTCGATTGATCGCGTCATGAACGACTCCTCTTCCAGTTCACGCGCGCGTCTCGAGATCATCGCCATCGCGGTGATTGCTACGCTGCTCATCGTCGTCATCCCCGTGCTCAACGCGCAGGGCGTGATCAGCAATTTCCACCTTAACCTCTGGGGTAAATATCTCTGCTACGCGCTACTCGCGATCTCGGTGGATTTGCTCTGGGGCCACACGGGTTTGCTCTCGCTCGGGCAGGCGCTGTTCTTCGCGCTCGGTGGCTACATGCACGGCATGTATCTCATGCGCATGATCGGCGACCTCGGTCAGCACAAGCAGCCGATCCCGGACTTTCTCGTGTTTCTCGGTTGGACGAAACTGCCCGCGTTTTGGGAGCCGTTCGATAGTTTTGGCTTCGCGCTGGCGATGGTGTTTGTGCTGCCGGGAATCGTGGCGCTGATCTTCGGTTTCCTCGCGTTTCGCTCGCGCATCAAGGGCGTGTATTTCTCGATCCTCACGCAGGCGCTCACGTATGCCGGCGCGCTGATTTTCTTCCGCAACAACACCCTCATGGGTGGCAACAACGGCTTCACGGACTTCAAGTTCATCCTCGGTTTCGATTTCCGCGATCCGGCGACGCCGCGGTGGCTGTTCATCGCGACGGCCGTCACGCTGCTGCTCGTGTTTCTCGGCTGCCGTTGGCTGCACACGACGAAGTTCGGCCTCGTGCAGCGCGCGGTCCGTGACGGCGAGAATCGGGTGCTCTTCAGCGGCTACGCGTCCGCGCACTACAAGCTCTTCGTCTTCGTGCTCGCTGCGATCATCGCCGCGGTGGGCGGTGCGCTCTACGTGCCGCAGGTCGGCATCATCAATCCCTCCGAAATGACGCCCGACAAATCGCTCGAAGCCGTTGTGTGGGTCGCGGTCGGCGGACGCGCCACACTCATCGGACCGATCATCGGCGCGATCTCCGTCAACGCGCTCAAGAGCTGGGCCACGCGTGCGATTCCCGACCTGTGGCTCGTGCTGCTCGGCGGGTTGTTCATCCTGGTCGTGCTGTTCCTGCCCGGCGGTCTCGTGAGCCTGCCGAAGCGCCTCGCGCCGCTCTGGCAAAAATTCCGTCGCCCATCTGCGCCTGCCGCGGAATCGGCCGGCAACGCCGCGAAGCAGTAATCGAAAATCGAGAATCCAAAATCGAAAATTCCCGATGCCTCATCCGATTCTCAACGTCGAGGACGTCTCCAAAACCTACGACGGCTTCAAGGCGATCTCGAAGCTCAACTTCTACCTTTTCGAAGGCGAACTGCGCACGGTCATCGGTCCCAACGGCGCCGGAAAATCGACCTTCTTCGACCTCATCTCCGGTCGCGCGCGACCGGACACGGGCACGATCGTGTTCGGACAGGACACCGACCTGACCGCACTCAACGAATACGAGATCAACCGTCTCGGCATCGGCCGAAAATTTCAGACGCCGAGCGTGTATGCCGAGCACACCGTGTGGGATAATCTCGTGCTTTCGCTCAAAGGACCGCGCGGCGTGTTCGCGTCGTTGTTTCACCGTCTGTCGTCCACCGATCGCGACCGGCTCGACGAGTTGCTGAAACTCATTCGCCTCTCCGAAAAGCGTTCGTGGAAAGCCGGCCAGCTCGCGCACGGCGAGAAACAGTGGCTCGAGATCGGCATGCTCCTCGCGACCGAGCCGCGCCTTTTGCTCGTCGATGAACCCGCCGCGGGCATGACCGACGAGGAAACGCATCGCACGGGCGAACTGCTCCTCTCGCTCGCGGGCAAACACAGCCTCATCGTCGTCGAGCACGACATGACCTTTGTGCGCCAGATCGCGGTCAACGGACAGGTGACCGTGCTTCACCAAGGCACCGTGCTCTGCGAAGGAAAATTCGACGACGTCCAGTCCGACCCCAAGGTCCGCGAAGTCTACCTCGGCCGCGGCAAACACGGCACGCGATGAACGCAAAATTGCTTAACCACAGAGGCTCAGAGATCACGGAGAATAGCCCGATCTCATCCTCTCTCTGTGTCCTCTGTGCCTCTGTGGTTCATTAAGAGATGTCCGCTCTTCTCCAACTTTCCTCGATCGAAACCTACATCGGCGGTTCGCGCATCCTGCGCGGCGTCGATCTCACGATCAGCCCCGGCGAAGTGGTCGCACTCATGGGACGCAATGGTGTGGGCAAAACCACGACGTTGCGTTCGATCACTGGCGTTCTCCCCGTGCGTTCCGGCACGATCACGTTTGCCGGCGAGCGGATCGATGGTTTGCCGATCGATGTTCGCGCGCGCAAAGGCATCGGCAACGTGCCGCAGGGCCGCGACATCTTTCCGCACCTCACCGTCGAGGAAAACCTCCAGGTCGGTCTGGTGGTGCACGGACGAAAAGGCGCGGAGGCGAAAGCGATGCTCGATCGCGTCTATGAACTTTTCCCGGTGTTGAAGGAAATGCTCCGGCGCAAAGGCGGCGTGCTTTCCGGTGGCCAGCAGCAACAACTGGCGATTGGCCGCGCGCTGCTGACCGATCCGAAGCTGCTGATCCTCGACGAGCCCACCGAAGGCATCCAGCCGTCGATCATCGAGCACATCGGTGACACGTTGAAAAAACTGAAGACGAGCAACCTCTCCGAAGAGGAGCGCACCGCGCAGGCCCGCCAGGAATCCGCAGAGATTCAACACGCCGTGAAAGCGCTGAAGAAGGACGGTCGTCTCGCGATCCTGCTCGTCGAGCAATACGTCGATTTTTGCCGCGACGTCGCCGACCGTTTTTACGCGATGGATCGCGGCGCGGTCGTCGTCTCCGGCCCCATCGCCGACCTCACCGACGAAGTCGTGAAGCAACATCTCCAAGTTTGAAATTGCGGATTTCGGAACGCGGACTGCGGAATAGTTCAGCCGCCGTCATTCGTCTCTCGTTTCGTTCCGCAATCCGCACTCCACATTCCGCAATTCGATGCATCTGACCCCTCGCGAACGCGAAAAGCTCCTCATCGTCACGGCCGCGGATCTCGCCCGCCGTCGTCAGGCGCGCGGACTCAAACTCAACTATCCCGAGTCCGTCGCGATCATCACCTACGAGATCATCGAGGGCGCGCGCGACGGAAAGACCGTGGCCGAGCTGATGAGCTTCGGCACCACGATTTTGAAGAAAGACGACGTCATGGAAGGCGTCGCCGAAATGATCCACGAAGTGCAAGTCGAGGCGACGTTCCCCGACGGCACCAAGCTCGTCACCGTGCACCATCCGATTCGGTGATTTTCGATTTTGGATTCTCGATTTTCGATTCCCGAAGGATCGCCACGCACGTCCCAAACTAAAATCGAAAATCCCAGATCCGCTCGGCCACATCCGCCGACGCCCCCAATCGAAAATCGAGAATCCAAAATCGAAAATCCCTCCATGGTTCCCGGCGAAATCATTCCTGCCTCCGACGCGGCTCCGCTCGACGCCAATCTGAATCTCGAGACGAAGACGCTCAGCGTCGCCAACACCGGCGATCGTCCGATTCAGGTCGGCTCGCATTTCCACTTTTTCGAGACCAACGAGGCGCTCCGCTTCGACCGCGCCGCAGCGCGCGGCTTTCGTCTCAACATCCCCGCTGGCACCGCTGTGCGCTTCGAAGCCGGCGACACCAAGACCGTGGAACTCGTCGCGCTCGCCGGCACCCGCGAAGTCTACGGCCTCAACGCCAAAGTGAATGGCAAACTCTGAAGTTACACAGAGGGCACAAGAGGCTGCACAGAGGCCGCCGAGCTTTTCGATGAACTCATCTCAGTGATCTCTGTGTCACCTCTCGTGCCCTCTGTGTAACTGCATTGGAAAATTACCTCCCTCTCATGCCTCTGAAAATCACCCGTCGCCAATATGCCGAGATGTTCGGCCCCACGGTCGGTGATCGCGTCCGGCTTGCCGACACCGAGTTGTTTGTCCAGGTCGAGCGCGACCTCATCGCCGAAGGCGGCGGCTACGGCAACGAGATCAAGTTCGGCGGCGGCAAAGTCATTCGCGACGGCATGGGCCAGTCGCCCACCGCACTCGATGCCGAGTCGCTCGATCTTGTCATCACCAACGCACTCATTCTCGATCCCGTGCTCGGCGTCATCAAAGCCGACATTGGTATCAAACACGGCCTGATCGTCGGCATCGGTCACGCGGGCAATCCCGGCATCCAGAGCGGACTCGGCTCGGTGTTTGTCGATCCGCGCACGAAAAAGAAAAACCCGATGATCGTCGGCGCCGCGACCGAAGTCATCGCGGGCGAAGGCTGCATCGTCACCGCGGGCGGCATCGACACCCACATCCATTTCATCTGCCCGCAGCAGATCGACGAAGCGATTTCGTCGGGCGTCACCACCATGCTCGGTGGCGGCACCGGTCCCGCGACCGGCACGTATGCGACGACGTGCACGCCCGGCGCGTGGAACATCCATCGCATGCTCGAGGCCGCCGAGGCGTATCCGATGAATCTCGGTTTCCTCGGCAAAGGAAACTGCGGCACGCCCGAACCGCTCCGTGAACAAATCCTTGCCGGCGCCATCGGCCTGAAACTTCACGAAGACTGGGGCACCACGCCCGCCGCGATCGATGTGTGTCTCGGCGTCGCCGACGAACTCGACGTGCAGGTTGCGATCCACACCGACACGCTCAACGAAGCCGGCTTCGTCGAAGAAACGATCAAGGCTTTCAAGGGTCGCACGATTCACACCTTCCACTCCGAAGGCGCGGGCGGCGGTCACGCGCCCGACATCATTCGCGTTTGCGGCGAGGCCAACGTGCTGCCGTCGTCCACGAATCCCACGCGTCCTTACACGGTGAACACGATCGATGAGCATCTCGACATGCTCATGGTCTGCCACCACCTCGATTCCAAGATTCCCGAGGACGTCGCGTTCGCCGAGTCGCGCATTCGCCCGGAAACCATCGCCGCCGAAGATCGCCTGCACGATCTCGGCGCAATCTCGATGACGTCCTCCGACTCGCAGGCGATGGGCCGCGTCGGCGAGGTTATTATCCGCACGTGGCAGACCGCGCACAAAATGAAGGTGCAGTTCGGCGCGCTCTCCGGCGCGAAGCACGGCGCCGCCGATAATTTCCGCGCGCTGCGCTACCTCGCCAAATACACGATCAATCCCGCGATCGCGCATGGCATCTCGCACATCGTCGGTTCGCTCGAAGTCGGCAAACTCGCCGACATCGTGATCTTCAAGCCCGCGCTCTTCGGTGTGAAACCCGAGCTGGTTTTGAAAGGCGGTTTCATCGCGTGGGCCAACATGGGCGACCCCAACGCGTCGATTCCCACACCGCAGCCCACGTTCTATCGTCCGCAATTCGGCGCCGCCGGTCGCGCGCTCAATTCGACGAATGTCACCTTCGTGAGCCAGGCCGCGCTCGAGCAGGGCACGTTGAAAAACCTCGGTCTCCAACGCCGACTCGAGGCGGTGAAAAACTGCCGCAAGGTCACGAAGCGCGATATGGTCCTCAACGACGCGCTGCCAAAGATCGAAGTCGATCCCGAGACCTACACCGTGAAAGCCGATGGCGAACTGCTCACCTGCGAGCCCGCCAAAGTTCTCCCGATGGCGCAGCGGTATTTTCTGTTTTGAGGCTCGGTGGTGAAGGTAGGGCGAGGCATCTCCGCCGAGCCGCGAAGTAGCACCGTAGGTGGAGCCCGACGTCCCCGTCGGGCTTTTCTTTTTCTCGCGAATTCCAGCTCAACAGAGCCCGGCGAGGATCCCGTATTCCAGTTTCCGGTCTCCTTTGTCATTCTGAGCGGAGCGAAGAATCCAGTATGCGCTTCGCTGCGGAGCACGGCTACGCACCTCTCGCTGGATTCTTCGCTCCGCTCAGAATGACAGGAAAGAGAAGCCCTTTTCTGTCTTTTCTCTTCCGCGTTTCCGCCCCTCCGCGTTTCCGCGCTTAGCTCGGTCCCTTCCGTGCTTCCGTGTTTCCGTGATGAGTCTCGACTCATGCCGCACCTTGGCGCGACGTGGGACGCTCTTGGGCGCGACCTTGTCCGCACTCGGTCTCGACCCGAACCGCACTCAGACGCGACTCGTGGCGAACGCTTTGGCCGATTCTGTGTCTGTCTGCGGGCTTGCCTGCATAAACTGTAGGCGGATAACTGAGAGTCTAAAATTACATGAAGAAAGCGCTGATCACCGGCATCACCGGTCAGGACGGTTCCTATCTTGCCGAGCTGTTGCTTAGCAAAGGTTACGAGGTGCACGGCATCATCCGTCGCGCGTCGACTTTTAACACGAGCCGGATCGACCACCTCTATCGCGACCCGCACGTCAATGGAGTGAAGCTATTCCTCCACTACGGCGACCTCGCGGACTCGGTGCAGATGGTGAAGCTGCTTTACGATCTGCAGCCCGACGAAATTTATAACCTCGGCGCGCAGTCGCACGTGCGCGTGTCGTTCGACATCCCGGAATACACGGGCGACGTCGTGGGACTCGGTTCCGTGCGCATTCTCGAGGCGATCCGCGAAGCGGGTCTCGTGAAGAAGTGCCGTTATTATCAGGCGTCTTCGTCGGAGATGTTCGGCAAGGTGCAGGAAGTGCCGCAGGTGGAGACGACGCCGTTCTGGCCGCGCTCTCCGTATGGCTGCGCCAAGATGTATGCGCACTGGCTCACGGTGAACTATCGCGAGAGCTACAACCTGCACGCGTCTTCCGGTATTTTGTTCAACCACGAGAGTCCGCGTCGCGGCGAAACCTTCGTCACGCGCAAGATCACGCGCGCGGCGACTCGCATCAAACTCGGTCTGCAGGACGCGCTCTACATGGGCAACCTCGACGCCCAGCGCGACTGGGGCTACGCGAAGGAATACGTGGAAATGATGTGGGTGATGCTCCAGCAGGAGAAGCCCGACGACTACGTCGTCGCGACCAACGAGACGCACACGGTGAAGGAGTTTATCCAGGAAGCGTTTGGTCAGCTGAATCTCGACTGGGAGAAATACGTGAAATACGACGCGCGCTATGAGCGTCCGGCCGAGGTCGATCTGCTGATCGGCAATCCCGCGAAGGCCAAGCGCCAGCTCGGTTGGGAGCCGAAGGTGCGCTTCAAGGAGCTCGTGAAGATCATGGTCGACGCCGATCTCGAACTCGCCAAGCGCGAGGCGCAGATCGCGGCACTGCCGGTCGCGAGCTGATCGCTCCGCCGGATGATCGATGCAGGCGGGCTTCGTGTCGCGATGACTCGCCCTGCGTGATTTCCGTGCTTCCGTCTCTTTTATGAAGCTCTTCATCGCAGGTTCCAACGGCATGGTCGGTGGCGCGCTCGTGCGGCGTTTTCAGCACGAGCCGGGCGTCACGCTCATGGTGCGCTCGCGTCGCGAGCTCGACCTGACGAACCAGGGCGCGGTGGATGCGTTTTTTGAGCTCGAGAGACCCGATGTCGCGATCATCGCCGCGGCCAAGGTGGGCGGTATCCAAGCCAACAATACATATCCGGCGGACTTCCTGATCGATAACCTCGCGATCGCGGCGAACTCGATCCAGAGCGCGCATCGCCACGGCGTGAAGCGGCTGTTGTTTCTCGGCAGCTCGTGCATTTACCCGAAGCACGCGCCGCAGCCGATGCCGGAGGATTGCTTGCTGACGGGGCCGCTCGAGCCGACCAACGAGGCCTACGCCATCGCCAAGATCGCGGGCCTCAAGCTCTGCCAGTATTACCGCAAGCAGCACGGCGTGCTGTTTCACTCGGCGATGCCGACCAATCTCTACGGTCCGGGCGACAACTACCACCTGCAGAACTCGCACGTGATGCCGGCGCTGATCCGGAAGTTTCACGAAGCGAAGCTCGCAGGGAAACCGGAGGTCGTCGCGTGGGGCACAGGTTCGCCGCGGCGCGAATTTTTGCACGTCGACGATCTCGCGGATGCGTGCGCGTTTCTCCTGAAGCTCGAGTCACCGCCGGACTGGATCAACATCGGCGTGGGCGAGGATGTTTCGATCAAGGAGCTCACGGAAACGGTGGCCGAGGTTGTCGGTTTCCAGGGCAAGGTCGTGTGGGATGCGAGCAAGCCCGATGGCACGCCGCGCAAATTGATGGATGTTTCGAAGCTCACCGCGCTCGGCTGGAAGGCAAAGATCGGCCTGCGCGAGGGCGTGAAGCTGGCTTACGAGTCGTTCCTCCACGAAACGGCCGCGGGCACGTTGCGCGGATGATTTTTGTGGCGCGACGGGGCGGCGGTTCCGATGCTCGGCGCTGAGCGCATGAGCGACGACACGAACATCGAAGAAGAGGCCGGACCGAAGAAGACCTTCTGGGAACACTTGGGCGACCTGCGCACGGCGCTGCTGCGTTCGTCGGTCGTGGTCGGCATCATGCTGATCGCCTGTCTTCTGCTGGGCGACCGGTTGATCGCGGTGCTCGAGTATCCCGTCCGCAAGATCGACCTGTTTCAGACGCCGAAACCGACCGTGGCTTTTCGCATCGGCACGGCGGAGCTGGGACCCTTCAACCTCACGCCGGAGCAACTTGCCACGCTGCCGCCCGATGGCGGGCCGCAGTATGTGTTCGAAATGGGGATCGGTCAGGTCGGCGAAGAGCAGGTGCCGACGTTGAAGCTGCTGCCGCCGGATCCCAATGCCACGAGTCTGCGGATCCGGCTGCTTAACTTGAGTCCGGTCGAAGCGTTCTTCGTGGTGTTTCGCGTGGCGATCTACGGCGCGATCATCCTCTCGTCGCCGGCGTGGTTGTATTTCCTCGGACAATTTTTCCTGCCTGCGCTGCACATGACGGAGCGGCGTGCGCTGTTCACCTGGATGGGGTGGGGCACGGTCCTGTTTTTCATGGGCGTGGCGATGACCTATTTCGGTCTGTTGCCGATCGCGCTGCGAGCTTCGGTGGAGTATTCCAACTTGCTCGGTTTCGAGGCGCACGACTGGCGCGCGAACGAATACATCAACTTCGTCACCAAGTTCATGCTCGGCATGGGCATCGGTTTTCAGTTCCCGATCGTGGTGCTGCTCCTCGTGAAGATGGGTTTCCTGACCTATCGGGATTTGATGCGCTACCGCCGTCACGTGATCGTATTCTGCCTCATTGCGGGTGCGTTGCTCACGACGCCCGAGGTGATCACGCAGATCGCCATGGCGGTGCCGCTCTATATCCTCTACGAAATCAGCATCATCATCGCGTGGTATTGGGACCGCAAAAAGCGGCGCGAAGAGGGTGCGAGCTGACGCGGCAGCCCGCGGCCGCGAAACGTAACCAGCCGACTGTGGCCGTGATCCGGCGGGTGCGCCCGCCGATGGCTCAAGTTTGCTCCCACCGTGCCGTTTGAAGGTGGGGTTCACCGACGATGTCCGACCTAATCACAGGCGCGGGTGATCCCGCGCAGTCATCCGGGAGTGCGTCGCCCTTGGTGGGTGCCGCCGGCTCGCGCGCGCCGTCGAAACACCAACTCGTGCCGGGGCAGCGCTGGCGCGATTTCCTGGTCGGCGATGCGCTCGACGCATCGGGCATGGTTTTCCGGGCGGAAAACGCGTCGTCGATGGACGAAGTGATCCTGCGGGCGACTCCGATCTCGGATGCCACCGAGTGGCGTCGCGGCGCCTGGGAGCGTCTCGTCGCGATGACCGACAAGCCCATCGTGCAATGCCTCGATGCGGTCGAGGAAAACGGCTGGCGTTACGAAAGCTCCGCGATGCCCGACGCGATGACGTTGCGCGCGTGGATGTCGAGCCACCTCGGCGGGGGCGACGACGTGGAGGAAGTCGTGCGGCAGCTCGCGCCGATCCTCGCCGCCATGCATCGCGAAGGCGTCGTGCATCTCAATCTCCGGCCCGACACGATCTACGTGCGCGAATCCGAGCGCGGACTTGAGTTTCTGCTCGGTGGCTTCGAAGCGGCGACGCTCTACACGCAGCCGCGGCTCGCGCCCGCGGAAGTCGATCCATTCTACGCCCCGCCGGAGGCCGCGGGCCTCACGCATCATCAACCCGGCTCGCGGCTTTGCGCGTGGGATTGGTGGTCCCTCGGCCGCATTATTCAGGAATACGTGCTCGGTCAGCACATCCTCGGTGTGCTGCTCGTGCGCGACGTCACGCGTCGCACGCCCGAACTCCGCGAGAAGGCCGAGCAGCTGCTCCTCGAGCGCATGCCGCAGGGTTACAAAGCCGGTGCGGTCGAAGAGATGCCGGACGTGCCGCCGGCGACGATGACGCTGTTGCGCGGATTGCTTTCAAGTTCGGCCGAGGCGCGGTGGGGCTGGGACGCGGCGCAGCGCTGGCTCAATCACGAGAGCGTGCGCGAGCACTACGATCTTCCCCGCACCGCTCGCCTGTGGTCGTGGAAAGGCCGCGCGTTCACGCTGCAGGAAGCGGTCGAGTTTTTCACGACGGAGGAGCACTGGGAGGAAGGCGAATACAACCTCTTCACCGCGGAAGATCCGACGACGCTCGCGCACTTTCTGCAGGAAACGCCGCGGCATCGCGACGAGTGGGAACGGCTGAAAGCCGCGCTCGATCTCGCGGAGCTGCCGGTGTGGGAAAACGTGCAGCCCGCGGCGCAGCGCCCGGCGATCGCCGCCGCCGGCTGGCTCGCGCTCGCAGGCATGTCGGGCGCAGCCACGCAACTGCGCGTGCGCGGCCGCGTCGTCGACGTCGTGGGCATCATGGAATGGCTTGGCGATCCCACCGCGATGGACGCGGCGGCGATCGTGAACGGGTTGCTCGCGGCGCCGTTCGTGAAGTTCATCGAGCCACTCGATGCCGCGGCCGGTCGCGTGCTCACGACCTTGTCCGAAACGGGACGCCACGCGGTGCATGTGTGCATCGAACACGGCTGGCTCGATCCGCAGGATGGCGATCGGCATGCGCGCCTGCTGATGCTGACGCTCCATCCCGCGAAGCAACTCGCGGAAATCGCAGCGCGCCTGCGTTCCAGCTACGCGACTTGTCGGCATCCGGTGCTGGCGCGGATGCTCGCCAGCGATAAGCTGGAACCATGGGAGCAGGTGGTGCTCGCCTACACCGGCGAGTCGGCGCACCGGCATCAATTTGTCACGCACGCAGAGTGGACGCGTGAGCGCCTCGAGGAACTTGCGGGCATCGCTCGCCAGCTGTCCCGCGTGCTCTTCTGGCGAAAACTCCGGGGCGTGCTGCGCATCATCGCGCCGGGCGGCCGCCCGTATATCGCGTTCGCCGTGGCCGTGGCGGCGGGCGGATTGCTGATCGGTGGATTCTCCGGCTCGCTCCTCGCGGGTGGCGCCAGTCTGGTGGTTTTGGCGGGTCTGGCGTTCGGCGCCTTGTGGTGGCTCCGGCGCACGCTCGCGCGTCTCGATCCTGAGGCTCGCCCGTGGAACTGGCGGGATACGGCCGGTCGCTGCGCGACCGAGTTGGTGCGTTTTCGTGAATTCGAAAACGTGTCCACCGCGGAGCTCGTTGGGCGGCTCGAAGCCGCGCGGGCCGAGTTTCGGCGGCTCAGCGAGACCAACACGCTCCCGTCGGAGCTGGCCGATCCACCTTGGTGGCAACTGGGTGCAATCATCGCGGCCGCTGCGATCCTCTGCAGCACGGCGGTTTGGTTCACGACCCGCGGCGATGACGAACAATGGCTCGAAGACATCGCGGCGAACTCCCGCACTCTGCCGGATATGCCGCCGGCCCCGGCGGAGTTTACGCCTGAGCAGTTGGTGGCGTCGGGACTTTACGAAGTCGTCGACGATGGCTTCGGCCGCGGCCTGCGTGGTCCGCTCAAGTCATGGAAACTGCACGCGCCCGGCGAGGTCGCACCGCTGCCGGTGAAAGCGCACGCGCCCGCGTCGCCCGATCAGGCAGCCTTCGCCTTGGTGAGCGCCACGCTCACGCTTCAGCCCTACGCCCGCAGCGCGGTGCACGTGCTCCTCGCGGTCCGTGTGCCGACCACGCGCGGATTTGGCGTGATGATCTTCAACACTCGCGATCGCGTGCTCGTGAGCCGCGAGGTCATTCTCACCGAGGAGCCGTTGGAACACGAAACCTGGTATCAACTTGGGCGTCGCCGCGTGCTTTTCCTCGAGCCCCCGCTGCCGATCGGCGAGGAAATTTCCCTTGCGCCGCCCTGAGGTCTTTGGGGTCATGAGCGTTCATCATGATCGCACCCGAGACCTTCGACCACATCGAGAACATCAAGAAGCGAGCCGGCCATCTATGGAGGTTTCTTTAACTGCGAACAAAAGCAGCGCGAGATAGAGGCCATGGAGGGCGAGATGGGCGCGCCCACGTTCTGGGATAACAACGATCGCGCCCAGAAGCACATCGCCAAGCTCAACGGCCTCAAGAAAACCATCCTGCCGGTCGTCGCGTTTCAAAAGCGCGTCGACGATCTGCCCGTCATGGTCGAGCTCGTCGAAGCCGCCACAGGCGCCGAGCAGGAGATGTATGCGAAGGAGCTCGACGAGCAGGTGGTCGCCATGACCACGGAACTCGACGAACTCGAGATCGCGTCGTTCCTCACGGGCCAGTTCGACAAGAACAACGCCATCTTCTCGATCCAGGCCGGCGCCGGCGGCACCGAGTCCAACGACTGGGCCGACATGCTCTTCCGCATGTATACGCGCTGGGCCGAGCGTCGCGGTTTCACCTACGAACTCCAGGACGTGCAGCCCGGCGATCAAGCCGGTATCAGCAAGGCCACCATTCTCATCAAAGGCGAAAACGCCTACGGCTACGCCAAGGCCGAGCGCGGTGTGCACCGTCTCGTGCGCATCAGTCCGTTCGACGCCAACAAGCGCCGTCACACGTCGTTCTGCGCCGTGGACGTCGTCGCCGAAATCACCGAGGACATCGACGTCGAGATCAACGAGAACGATCTCCGCATCGATGTCTATCGCTCCTCCGGCAAGGGCGGTCAGGGCGTCAACACCACCGACTCCGCCGTGCGCATCACGCACATCCCGAGCGGCATCGTCGTCGTCTGCCAAAACGAGCGTTCGCAGCTCAAGAATAAGGCCGCCGCGATGAACGTCTTGAAAGCCCGCCTGTATGAAAAGAAGCAGGACGAGCAGCGCGCCGAGATGGACAAGTTCTACGGCGAAAAAGGCGAAATCGGTTGGGGCGCGCAGATTCGCAGCTACGTGTTGCAACCTTACCAGATGGTGAAGGACCTCCGCACGGGCGTGAGCACGAGCGACACGCAGGCCGTCCTCGACGGCGACATCGACCGGTTCATCAACGCCTGGCTTCGCGCCGGCTGCCCGCGCCACCGCAACAAAGACATCCAGATGGACGAGTGAGCGGGCGCGTGATGGCCGGATTTGCGAGGAACTGACACGTTTATTCCCGTCTTTCCCTCGCGCTTCCGGCCTTCACTCTTTCAGTGCACAGTTCTCCACGCTGCATGAACCTCTCTCACGAACAAATCCGCTCCGCGCTCGCCGCCCAGCCGTTGTTCGAAGACAAGACGTGGCAGCTCTCGCCGTCCGCGTGGGTGCTCACGCCTGAGCAACACGCGCAGCTCGAGGCCATCGGTGCCGCCTGTCTCGAGTTTCACCAAGCGCTGGAGTCGCTGTATCTCCGCGCCGCGGCGGGAAAAAATCTCCTGCGCAATAAACCGCTCACCGCGCCGTGGGTCGTGGATTATCTCGACCGCGGAAAACCCGCTGCACTGATCGAGCATGCGCGCGATCCGAAAAACCGTGGCGCGTTTCCCACGGTGCTGCGGCCGGATCTTCTGCTCACCGACGACGGATTCGCGCTGACCGAACTCGATTCCGTGCCCGGCGGCATCGGCCTCACCGCGTTTCTCAATCGTCTCTATCGCGACGGTGGGCAGTCGGGCGTGATCGGCGCCGACGACGCGATGGTGAAAAACTTTCACGCCTCGCTCGCTGCGCTGCGTCCCGAGTTGCCGAATCCGCTCATCGTCATCGCCGTGAGCGACGAAGCCGCGACCTACCGGCCCGAGATGGAGTGGCTCGCGCATCAGCTCCAGCTCCTCGGCAAGCGCGTCTTCTGCCTCAAGCCTGAAGATATTTTCCCGCTCGGTTCGCAGCTTTGTTTCGATGTCGAAGGCAACCCCGAGAAGATCGATATCATCTATCGCTTCTTCGAACTCTTCGACCTCGCGAACGTTCGCACCGCGAAGTTCATCTTCGAAAGCTGGGCCGCCGGCGAAGTCGCGATTGCGCCGCCGCTGCGCCATTTCCAGGAGGAGAAACTCGCGCTCGCGCTCTTCCATCACCACCTGCTGCAGGACTACTGGCAGGAAGCGCTCAGCAGTCGCGCGCTCAAACTCCTGCGTGCGCTCATTCCGCAATCCTGGGTCATGGATCCTGCGCCGCTGCCGCCCGGCGCCGTGCTCGACGGACCGCGCATCGGTGGACGCGCCCTCAACAACTGGCGCGACCTCGCGAACGCGTCGCAGAAGGAGCGCGATCTCATCATCAAGGTCAGCGGCTATCACGAAACCGCGTGGGGCGCGCGCAGTGTGGTGCTGGGCAGCGATTGCTCACGCGACGAGTGGCAGCAGGGCATCGAGCGCGCGATCGAACTCGCGCCGGAAAACCTGCACATTCTCCAAACCTATCGGAAACCGAAGCGCGCCGAGCATCCGCTCTACGTGCCCGCGTCTCCAGAAAGTGGAGACAGCGGATTCGCCTCGGTGACGCGCGCCGGCCGCCTGCGGCTGTGCCCGTATTACTTCGTGATCGGCGGCAAGGCGCAGCTCTCCGGCGCGCTCGCGACGTTCTGCCCGCCCGACAAGAAGATCATCCACGGCATGCAGGACGCCGCGCTCCTCCCGACCCGAGTCGGGTAAGAGTCCGCACCACGTCGCGCCAAAGACCGCACCGGGTCGAGCCACTGTCCGTCCCGATTCGGGACAAGGTGCGCACACGGTCGAGCCAAGGTGCGGATATGGTCGAGACAGGGTGCGGACGATGTCGCAACGAGGTGCGGCGCGAGGGGAGATTGATCACGGAAATACGGAAGCACGGAAACAGCTGGAATCGCGGAAACGCGGAGGAAGAAAGACAGAGAGGAGTTTCCCGTTCCTGTCATTCTGAGCGCAGCGAAGAATCCAGTGAGCGCTTCGCTGCGGACCACGGCTACGCACCTCCAACCGGATTCTTCGCTACGCTCAGAGTGACAAAGGCGCCGTAAAAAATTGGGGCTGCGGGCCGTGCGGCGAAAAGTCGTGTCGCGCCAGCGTGCGGAGCACTCCGGGATCGTTCTCGTTCTCTTTCTCGTTCTCGATCGTTCTCGATCGTTCGCGTCGCGAATTCGAGAAGGAGAACGATTACGAGAACGAGAACGATTGGGAGAATAAGAGGGGAGGCATGGAGCTGCGGCGCCCTCGCCGCGGCTGGTGGCTCTCAAACACGACGAGGGCGTCGCGTCTCCATTTGTGAGTTCGGTGGAGCCCGGCGTCCTCGCCGGGTTGTTTGATAGGCTGTGCGGCGAAAAGTCGTGTCGCGCCAGCGTGCGGAGCACTCCGGGATCGTTCTCTTTCTCTTTCTCTTTCGTTCGCGTCGCGAATTCGAGAACGATTACGAAAACGAGAACGATTGAGAGAACGAGCGGGGGGGCGATGGCGCTCAGTCGAAGAACGCGACGCAGACGGGCATCGAGACGATGGCGGTCGAGTCGATCTTCGTGAGCCGGCCGGTGCTCGCATCCACGCGAAAGACGGTGAGGTCGTTCGAGTTTTGATTGGCAGCGACGAGCCACTTGCCGTCGGGCGAGAGCGCGAAGTTGCGCGGGTGCTTGCCGCCCACCGGCACGGTTTCCACGTGCGAGAGTTTGCCCTGCGCGGCGTCGAAGCGGAAGACGACGAGGCTGTCGTGGCCGCGATTGGAGCCGTAGACGTATTCACCGTTTGGATGCACGCGCACTTCGGCCGTCGTGTTTTCGCCGGTGAAACCGGCGGGCAGCGTCGATTGCGTGTCGGTCGGCGTGAGCGAGCCGTTGGTGGCGTCGTAGGCGTAGCAGACGAGCGAGCCGCCCATTTCGTTGATCACGAAAACATGGCGTCCGTCGCGCGAGAAGGCCGCGTGGCGTGGGCCGGCGCCGGGCTCGGTGGTGATGAACGGCGGTTCCGCGGGCGTGAGAGTTGCGGCGTCGGGATCGAGTCGGTAGGTGAAGATTTTATCGAGGCCGAGATCGCAGACGATCACGTGGCGGTTGTCCGGTGAGATCGTGACGGAGTGCGCGTGCGCGGTGTCCTGTCGCTCGCGGTTCACGCTGGAGCCGCGGTGTTGAAGCAGCGTGCCGGGGCGGCCGAGTTTTCCGTCGGGGCCGATGGGCAGCGAAGCGACGACGCCGGTGTGATAGTGCGCGACGACGAGCGTGCGGCCGGTTTGATCGACGACGAGATGGCAGGGCGCCTTGCCGCCGGCGGGTTGCGGCGCCTGGAGTGGCGTGAGTGAAAGCGTGAGCGGATTGATCGCGTAGGCGCTGGCGAGCGCGTCGGTTTCGCTGACGGCGAAGAGAAAGCGCTTGTCGGGCGAGAGCGCGACGAAGGACGGATTCGACGTTTCGGCGGCGACAACCGGGGTGGAGAGCGCGCCGGTCGCGGCGTCGAGGTCGACGCGATAAATGCCTTTGCCGCCGCTGCGGGTATAGGTGCCGAGGAAGAGGTGGTGCTTGTGCATGTCGATTATCCGCAAAACCGCGCATCATCGCGCGGGAGTTTCAGCGTGCAAGAGCCGCGTCGCTCAATCGATGAGTGCGCGGCGCGGTTTCAAGAAGGGGCGGCTTTTTCGCGCGCGCGTCAGGCGTCGGGTTCGCCGTGTTCCGGCAGCCACCACGAAGCGATGGCCGCCGCGAACGCGACACCACTGGAGATGAGCAGCGCGGTGCGGAAATCGCCGACGGGTGCGAGCCAGCCGAAGATCACCGACGCGATCGCGGCGGCGAGACGTCCGATGTTGAAACAGAAACCCGCGCCCGTGGTGCGAAGCAGGGTGGGGAAGAGCGGCGGCAGATACATCGTGAAGAGGCCGAACACGCCGGAGAAAAGTCCGACGAGCGGCACCCAGAACCACGCGAGTTCGCCGAAGCCGCGCGGCACGATGAACGCGCCCGCCATGCTGGCGAAAAGCGCGAACATGAGGACGAGGATCGCGCGGCGGTTGCCCCACAGCCGCGCGAACCAGCCGGCGAGATAGTTACCGCCGATCGAGACGAAGATCATGAGGAAAAACGCGGCGGAGATGAGCCGCGTGATTTCGCCCGGCGGCGTGCCTTCCTCGGCGAGCAAGCGACGGAGATGTTGCGCGTGCCAGAACAGGAACAACCACCACGCGGAGAGGCTGAGTGCGCAAACCGTGAGCGTGCGCCACGTGGTGCTCGCAACCCGACCCCGGAAGAGATCGGCGATGCCCGGCTTCGGCGCATCGGTCGCCTCCGCGCGATGCCACGTCTCGGGCTCGGGCACGTGCTTGCGGATCCAATACACGACGAGCGCGGGCAGCACGCCGATGAGAAACACGTAACGCTCCGGCGGCGGATTCGGCAGGAACGACAGCAGCGCGACGATGGCGGACGCGAGCAGGATGCCGACGTTAACCGCGGTTTGGAGAATCGCCGCGAGCCACGGACGCCAGGCCTTGGGCCATGTTTCCGCGATGAGCGAAGCGCCGACCGCCCACTCGCCGCCGATGCCGAGTGCGGCGATGAAGCGAAAGATCATCAGTTGCCACCACGTCTGGGCGATCGCGCACAAGCCGGTGCACACCGCATACGTGAGCACCGTGAGCGCGAGCGTGCGGCTGCGTCCAAGTCGATCGCCGAGGCGGCCGAAGAATGTGCCGCCGAGCGCCCAGCCGACGAGAAACGCGGCTTGGATGTAGGCGCTCTTTTCCTTCACCGCCGGATCGGCCGCGCTGTCGACGCCGAGCAACGTCACGACCAGCGGTGCGGCCACGAGCGTGTAGAGGTGAAGCTCAAGTCCGTCGAACAACCAGCCGAGCCAAGCGGCGATTCCGGACTTCCATTGATGGGGTTTTAGATCGCGGAGGCGGGTCGCCGCTTCGGGGGGCATGGTGCGCCACTGTTTGGCGGCAAGCGGTTGAGTCAACCACACGCTAAGCTCTCTCAACCGCACGCGAAGATGTGGGGCACGCGCTGGGAATTCCCATCAGGGAAACCATGAGCACGGCCCATCCATGCAATAAGTTCCAATGCTGGCTTCATAACCAGCTAAAATTTAGACGCTTAAATCAAAGTTTAAAGAAGCGCGGCCGGTTTCTGCATCAGGGTGGCGTTACGTCGCGGTGAAGAGCAGCTCGCGGTGCTTGACCCGGTTATGACGCGGAGGACTCCCTATGCTGAACCCGCTCGTGGTGCGCACGACTTTCAGCACCGCGAGTTACGACACACGACACTGAAAACAACTATGAACAAACGATACTTGGCTGCCTTTGCGGCCGTCGCCTGGGGCAGCGCTTCCGCGCTGGGTCAGGCTTCCTCGAGTAGCGACGTCGTCACGTTCGAGACGCTCAACGTCTCGGAGATGCGCAGCTTCTCGGACCAGGCTATTCCCGGCGAGACGCCGGTCGCCTTCAGCGAAGTGGGCAAGGAGCGGATCAGCGCGCAGCTCGGTTCGCGCGATCTTCCGCTCGTGTTGAACAACACGCCTTCCATCTACGCGACGGCCGATGGCGGTGGCGCGGGCGACGCGCGCATCAACGTCCGCGGCTTCAGCCAGCGCAACGTCTCCATCCTCATCAACGGCGTGCCGACCAACGACCTCGAGAACGGTTGGCTCTACTGGTCGAACTGGGACGCGTTGGGCGATGTCACCAGCACGATCCAGATTCAGCGCGGTCTCAGCAACGTCACGCTGCCCACGCCCTCGATCGGCGGCACGATCAACATCATCACGGATCCGGCCGCGGCCAAGCGCGGTGGTTCGTTCAAGGTCGAGACCGGCAGCGGCAACTTCATGAAGGCCACCGCCGTCCTCAACACCGGCCTGCTCAAGGACAAGTTCGCGCTCACCGTCGGCCTCATGGCCAAGGAGGGTGATGGCTTCGCCCGCGGCACGTGGGTCGAAGGCTACGGCTACTACATCGGTTCGTCGTGGATCGTGAACGACAAGAACCGTCTCGAGCTCTTCGCGATCGGCGCTCCGCAACGTCACGGCCAGCGCACGTTCGCCTCGAACATCGCGGCCTACGACGCCGGTTTCGCGCGCAAACTCGGCTATAGCCAGTCCGAGGTCGACGCGGCCCGCGCGGTCGGCCCGATCTCCGCGGGTGACGAGTTCAACCCCAACTACTCTCCGGTCAGCCCGAGCTACACCGGCCAGCAGTATTTCTGGGGCAGCACGCACAGCCGCAAACAGGCCGGCTTCATCAACGAGCGTGAAAACTACTTCCACAAGCCGCAGATCAACCTGAACTGGTATCTGACGCTCAACGAGCAGCTCAAGCTGACCACCGTCGCCTACTACTCCGGCGGTGATGGCGGCGGCACGGGCACGTTGAACAACGGCTCCAGCAGCGCGGCGTTCGGCCGTATCTCCAACAGCGATTATTACTACGGCAGCAACATCGATTGGGACGCCACGATCGCCAGCAACGCAGGCACGACCGACATCCGCGGCAACGCGAAGGCGGCCGGCCAGTCGCTCGGCGTCCTGCGCAACAGCGTCAACCAGCAGGACCAGTTCGGCGTCGTCTCCAAGCTCAGCTACGAGATGACCGACAGCCTGTCGTTCACCACCGGTATCGACTGGCGCACGGCCAAGATCGACCACTTCCGCGAAGTGCGCGATCTGCTCGGCGGCGACTACTACCTCCCGACCGTGGCGCAGGCCAGTGAGTTCTGGGCCAACGGCGCCAACACGCGCCTCGGTCTCGGCGACCGCGTGGACTACGACAACACCAACACGGTCGACTGGCTCGGCCTGTTCGCGCAGGCGCAATACCAGGAAGGCCCGGTCTCCGCGTTCGCGGTCTATGGCTACTCGCTCGTCGACTACTCCTACGAGGATAACTTCCGCCGCGCCGCCCCCGGCTCGTCCCAGAAATACAAACTCGATCCGGGTGCCGACGAAGGCCACCAGATCAAGGGCGGCGTGCAGTATAAGTTCACGCAAAACCTCGCCGCGTTCGTCAACGCCGGCTGGGTCTCCAAGGTCCCGAACTTCGACGGCGTGATCAATGACACGTCCGGCGTGCTGGTGAACACCGGCAACGAGAAGTTCACCTCGTTCGAGAGCGGCCTGCGCTTCGACTCCGACGACAAGCGCTTCAACGTCAGCGCGAGCTACTACTACACGCTCTGGCGCGATCGCTCCGTCTCCACCGTCAACGAAGTGGCCGACACGATCACCTACCTCCGCGGCGTGAACTCCAACTACGCCGGCCTCGAAATCGAGAGCGCCTTCCAGCCCAACCGCTGGTTCCGCGTCGATGCCGCCGCTTCGTTCGGCAACTGGTATTACACCGGCGATGTGACGGGCGAAGTGTTCCAGATCAGCTCCGGCAGCCAGATCGGCACCGGCAGCGACATCTACATCGCGGGCCTCAAGGTCGGCGACGCTCCCCAGACCCAGGTCGCCGTCGGCGCGACGGTGTTCCCGACGGATGGCCTGTCCATCCGCTTCGAGGGCCGCTGGTATGATCGCTACTGGGCGGACTTCCTGCCCGAGTCGCGCACCGACGCCACGGATCGCGGCCAGGCTTGGAGCATCCCGGACTACGAGATCTTCGACCTCCACGTCAGCTATCGTCTGCCGCTGAACAACCGCGCGTTCGACGTCAGCGTGTTCGCCCACGTGTTCAACGTGTTCGACAAGGTCTATGTGTCGGATGCCACGGACAACAGCTCCTTCGAGGGCATTGCTGGTGCTCCTTCGCACTCCGCGCAGCGCGCCGAGGTGTTCCTCGGTCTGCCGGCCACTTACAACCTCGGCGTGTCGGTCTCGTTCTGATCGCGCCCAGGTCGTAAAGCTTACGCCTGATTTCAGGCGGCCGCTCTTCGGGGCGGCCGCCTTTTCTTTGTCCCTCGGGCGAGCTTGGTGTTGTCCGTTGGCGTCACGAAGCCCATAACGGCCCGTCATGAATCGGACCGACCGACTCGTCGCCATGGTGATGTTCCTGCAAGGCCGCCGCGTTGTGCGCGCCGAGGAGCTCGCGCGACATTTCGAAGTCACCGTGCGCACTATTTATCGCGATGTCGCCGCGCTCAGCGAAGCCGGCGTGCCGGTTGCGGGCGAAGCGGGGGTCGGCTACAGCCTCGTCAAAGGTTACCATTTGCCGCCGGTCATGTTCACCGCGGAGGAGGCGATGGCGCTCTTCGTGGGTGGCGAGATGGTGAAGAAATTCTCCGACGCGTCGCTCGCCGCGCCGATGGACACCGCGCTGCTGAAAATTCGTTCCGTGCTGCCACGCGAGCGGCAGGACGAACTCGACCGGCTCGCGCGCGCCACCGCGATTCACAGCCGCACCAAACTCTCCACCGGCATGGACCAGCGCACGATCCTGCCCGTGCAACAAGCGATCGTGTCGCGCCGCGTCCTGCGCCTGCGCTACCGCGCGAAAGGTCGCGAGGCCGCGACCGTGCGCGACGTCGAGCCGCTCGGCATCGCGTTCTCCGGCGGCGCGTGGTATCTCGTCGCGTGGTGCCGTCTGCGTCAGGCGCTGCGCCATTTCAAACTCGAGCGCCTGCTCGATCTCGAAGTGCTGCCCGAGCGCTTCGAACCGCGGCCCGATTTCTCGTTGACCGAACACTTGCGCCGCGAACTCGAGTCCGACGAACGGCTGCCCGCCCGCGTGTGGTTCGCCACCCAGGCGCTCGATCGCGCCCGCCGGGAAGTCTCGTCGGAGTTCGTTTCCGAAACGCGCACCGACGGCGGTGTCGAGGTGGAGATGACGACCTTCTGCTACCAATGGCTCGCGCGCTGGCTGCTCTCGTTTGGTGCCGAGGCGGAGGCGATCTCGCCGCCGGAACTACGCGAGCGTGTAGCCACCGAAGTCGCCGCTCTGAGCGAACGCTATACGCCCGCTCCGCTGCCGGCCTGATGGTGTTTCCCCGGGTGGGCCGCCGTATCGGGTAAACCCTGACAGTATAGAGGAGCGCAGACGCCCGTGCCGCACCCAGACCGGTTTATCGCGAAGCAAAACCGCTGATCCAAATATTCCTGCCGTGCTCGCGAGGGATCGATCTACTGATCGCGTATGAAGGTTTTTGTCCGGGGGCGGTGTCTACTGACATACGGCTGTCACCTTCCCGTGCTATTTGTGCACCATCGTTTGTTCAGAACCCCCATTTGCCATGGTTAATGTCATTGAAATCGCCTTCACGGGATACCCCGTCACCGACATCGCGCGCGCCCGCGCTTTTTACGAAAACATCCTCGGGCTGAAAACCTCCACGGTCTTCGAGCATGAAGAGAAGCACTGGATCGAATATGACATTGGTCCCGGAACGCTCGCCATTTCCAACATGTCGTCGGATTGGACCGGTAATCGACAGGGGCCCGCGATCGCACTCGAAGTCGCTGACTTCGACGCTGCCATCGCCGCGCTCCGGTCCGCCGGCGTGACCTTCTATCTCGAACCCATGCCCAGCCCGGTCTGCCGCATGGCGATCATCGCCGATCCCGACGGCAACAGCATCGCCATCCACAAACGCAACTCCTGATACCGTCTCCTCTTCGTCCAGCGCTGTATCCAAAAAACACGCACACCTCCCATGGACCCACGCTCGCTCCTCGTCAGTTTGCCGGCCTCGCGTGACGCCGTTTTCGAATTTCTCTCCAATCCGGAAAATCTCCCTGAGTGGTCCGGCGGCTTTTATGCTCTTCCGACCTTGGACGAAGGCGGCTGGATCAGCGTCACGCCGCTCGGCGCGCGCTCCATCGCGCTTGTGGCGGACGACAGCACCGGACTCATCGATTTCTTCCACGGCGACAAGCCGGACGAAATGCACGTGCTCCCGCTGCGGGTCTTGTCGCAGCCGCACGGCTGCATCGTCAGCGCCGCGCTCATCCCGTTGCCCGGACTTCCGGAAGATTGCGTCGACTACGAACAGCGCCGGCTCGTCGCCGGTCTGCGCGGACTCGGCCAGCGCTTTGGCGGCGGCCGGCTCGCCTCCGACGATGATCACGGCCGGACGTTTGTGCCCGGAGTTGTCACCGCGCGCTTTCACGAGACGTGGGATTTCTACACGACGCATTTTGGTTTTCGCACCGAATCGGAGAGCAACTGCCACGTGCACCTCGTTCATCCCAACGGCGCGCGCATGACCTTGCTCCGCGAGGAAATCGACGGCCTGCCATCGGCACTCACGCATGCGCCCGACGGACGTGGTTTCTGGCTCGAGTTGCCGGTGGATGATGTGGACGCCGTTTACCAGCGTCTCGTTGCTGCTGGCGTCGAGATTTCGGAGCCGCCGCAAGATCGTCCATGGCACGAACGCGACTGCCGTCTCCGCGATCCCAACGGGGTGATGATTCAACTCTCGCACACGATCCCCGCGCCCGACGCGCTCGAGTCTCGTCCCGCCGCGAGCTGAGGCTCGGTCGAGGTCGATCACGGAAACACGGAAGCACGGAAAAGGGAGAGAATCGCGGAAGCGCGGAAGGACGGAAGCGACGGAAACGCGGAAAGGAGCGGGAGGAAAACACTACTTCCTCTGCAGTCATTCCCTGCGAAGTCTCTGAAAGATGGACCCGCGGCACCCCCGTCGCGGCTTCTAGCGATCGAGTGTGACGGGGGCGTCGCGTCTCCACTGGTTAGTCAGGTGGAGCCCGGCGTCCTCGCCGGGCTATTGTGCGAGCGCATACCGAATAACCCGCCGGGGACGGCGGGTTCCACCTCGAGCTGCTCACGCCTTCGCGCGATGTCGCGACATGGTCCGTCCACGGTCGCGACAACGTCCGGACATCGTCGAGCGAAGGTCCGTCCACGGTCGCGACATGGTGCGCACCGGGTCGTGAGGATGTGCGGACACGGTCGACCAAAGGTGCGGACACGGTCGGCCAAAGGTGCGGACATGGTTGCGCGAAGGTCCGTCCACGGTCGGGACATGGTGCGCACCGGGTCGCGATCAGGTGCGGCATGGGTCGGAACTCAGCACCGAAACGCGGATGCCCAGAAAGAGCCGCGCCGATCGCGGAAACGCGGAGGGGCGGAATCACGGAAAGCGAACCGAGAGAAATCTTTCCTCCCTGTCATTCTGAGCGCAGCGAAGAATCCAGTGGGAGCTTCGCAGTCGGATAGCGCGGCGAGTGGCTCGCTGGATGTCAGGTTGGCCTCTGGCTGAATCTCGCTTCGCCAAGAATGACAGGATGTGGGAGGCTGTGACCGGAGCTGCGGCACTCTCGCCGTGGTTTGTGGCGACGGACGCGACGAGGGCGTCGCGTCTCCACTTGCGAGCGAGGTGGAGCCCGGCGTCCTCGCCGGGCTGTAACGCGAGGGCGATGCGGAATCGTCCCACGAGTGACGGCGCTGGGATTAACCCGAGACAAACCCGCCGAGCGGCTGGACGGTGCATACCGAATAACCCGCCGGGGACGGCGGGTTCCACCTCGAGCTGCTCACGTGCTTGCTGATTTCTTCGTGGTCGTTCGGCGCTAAAAACAGCCGCGGGCGGGCGCCGCTTGGTGGCTGGATTTTTCCGCGGCGCGGCCTAATCTGCGCGCAATCCCTTCTCCCATGAAAACACTGCACAGCTTCCTCCAACTAAAGTTTCTTCCCGCCAGCCAAGACGCCGGTCTGCTCGTGCTGCGCATCTGGCTCGGAGTGTCGATGGTCGTCCTCCACGGCTGGGTGAAGATCGTCAACTTCAACCAGATGTCAGGACAGTTCCCGGATTTTCTGGGCATCGGCCCGAAGGGAAATCTGATCGCGGCGATCTTCGGCGAGTTCGTGTGCGGTCTCTTGGTGGTGATCGGACTCGGCACGCGCTTCGCGGCGCTGGTGCTGACGATCGTCATGGCGTTTGCGTTTTTCGCGGCGCACGGCGCGAAGCTTTCGGGTCCCGGCAGCGGCGAACTGGCGTTCATTTTCCTCGCCGGGTTTGTGACGTTGCTGGTTGCCGGCCCGGGCCGCTTCTCGGTCGACGGAAATACCAAGACCGCGGCCTGAGGCGCGCGGCGTCGTTTTGAACAAAAAGGCGGCCGGCATTTACCCCGGCCGCCTTGTTTGTGTGTGCGGGTGTAGGAAGAGGAGTTAACGTCGGATCGATTCGATCACGGGCTTCACGGTCGCGAGCGTGCGGCGCGGAGCAGGGGAAGCGGAAACGGTCTGCGTGGTGGCTTGCAGCGCCGATTGCGCGACGGCTTCGGTGCCGGAGACAAGTCGGCGGAGCTGGCGCACGATGGCGTCGACGGAGTGGGCCTGCGCGTTGAGCTCTTCGGATGCACTGGCGCTTTCCTCGGAGTTGGCGGCCATGGTCTGCGTGAGCTGGTCCATCTGCGTGACCGCGGTGAGCGTCTGGGTGAGGCCGGTGTCCTGCTCGCGTGAAGCCACGGCGATCTCGCCGACGATCGTATCAACCTGGCGGATACCGGCGACGATTTCGTCGAGGCTCGCGGTGACCTTGCGGGTGAGTTCGACGCCGTTGGAGCTTTTCTCGATCGAGTCCTGGATGCGCTCGGCGGTTTCGCGTGCGGCGACGGCGCTGCGTTGGGCGAGGGCGCGGACTTCCTCGGCGACGACGGCGAAACCAAGTCCGGCTTCGCCGGCGCGGGCGGCTTCGACCGCGGCGTTGAGCGCGAGGATGTTGGTTTGAAACGCGATCTCGTCGATCGTCTTGAGAATCTTCGCGATGTTGTCGCTCGACTGGCGGATCGCATCCATCGCCTCGTTCATGCGCTGCATGTCGGCGGCGCCGGCTTCGGCCTGGGCGCGCGTGCGCTGCGTGAGCTGGCTGCTGGAGTTGGCGCGCTCGGCGTTGGAGCGGGTGAGGCTGGAGATTTCGTGGAGGGCGGCGTTGGTCTCCTCGATCGACGCGGCGTGCTCGCTCGCGCTTTGGGCGAGACCCTGGCTCGAGTTCGTGATCGCGCCCGCGGAGCTGGCGAGTTGCTGCGAGCCTTCAGCGAGTTCGCTCGCGACGGCTACGAGCTGGCGATTGGTGGAGCGTGTGATGACGATGGCGAGTCCCGCAGCGGCGAGAAGTGCTCCGGCGACGCCGACCACGAGCGTGAGTTGCGTGGCCATGACCGATTGATCGGCGACCTCGCCGCTTTCTTCGGCGGAGCGACTTCCGGCCTCAACCATCGCTTCGAGGGAGGAAATGTAGGTGCGGAAGACGGGATAGAGTTTCTCTTCGATCAACTCGCGAGACTCGGCGGCGCGACCTTCGTGACTGGCTTTTAGAACCTCGATGCGGACATCGCGATATGGCGGGCGGTTGACTTTAACGACCTCGTAGAGCTCGTGGTCCTTCTTGGTGAGAAGCGGCTCGAGACGGTCGTAAAGCTTGGTCAGCGCGGCGGACTTTGCGTCCATCTCGGCCGCGATCTTCTCCTTCTGTGCGATGTCGTCAGTGAGGACGTGTTGCGTCGTGTTGATGAAGTTCTCCTTCACGAGCGACTGGATCTGGCCGAGCAGCACGATCGCCGGCAGGGAGCGGTTCACCACGGCATCGCTGGCTTCGTGGAGCACGCGCACCCGGGAATAGGAAAGGACACCAACGATGGCGATGATCGCCACGATGCAAATAAAGCCGGCAGAGATGCGCCGGCCGATCGTCCAGTTTTGCAGGTTGAGCATTGGACGGCCCTTATCGACCCGCTTCCTCGGAGGTTGAGGATATGCGATCAATCAGCATTTGGACCGCAGCTGGTGGCGCTGACCGCGGCCACCGAGGGAAAAAGACGCCCGTCCTTGGCGGGACGGGCGTTTGGGAGAGCCGAACTTTACACGAGTTTACCAACCGACCTGACGGCCGGCGTTTTCTTTTACGAGCCACTTCAGAAGCGGCTCGTAATACTCGATCATCGCGCGCGTGGAGAGATCCTCGCCGGTGGCGTCGCGCAGGACTTTGCGCCAGTCCTCGGTCGCGCCTTTCTCCATGATGCTGCGGAGGAAAGCGCCGACTTCCTTGTTGTCCGCGTAATTGCAGGACTGCGGCGGCTGGTGGAGGATGTTTTTGGCGATGTAGTCGTTGAGCTGGTATTTGAAGATCTGCGCGATCGCGTAGGTGTAGTAGTAGGCCGGCGTGTCATTGATGTGCGTCTTCGTGGCGGCATCGCAGTATTCCTCGCCGCGCTCGCTTGGCGGCTCGATGCCTTGGAATTCGCGCACGTAGTGCCACCAGCGCTTGTTCCACTCGGAAGGCGGCAGATTGTTGGCGTAGATGTCGGCTTCCCAGTGCGCCATGACGCCGGAGGCCCAGTAGATGAAGGGCACGCCGGTGCCGAGCGCCTGCGCGAGCAGGTATTCCGTTTCGTCGACTTGGAAATCGGAGGGCAGAACGCCGAGCGATTTCAGGTAGGGCAACTGCGACGAGGCGAGTGCGGTGAGTTCGCCGAAGCCTTCGTGGAAGGCCGGATTGGCGCCGTCGCGCAGGAGCGGCGGAACCTCGGGCCGCGAGTAAGCCATGAAGTAGTAGATGTGTCCGAACTCGTGGTGATTGGTGTTAAACCACCACGCGGTCGATTCGATGCTTTGCAGCGAGCGCAGGTCGTTCGCGAGGTCGAGATGCCACGCGGAGGCGTGGGTGTTCTTCTTGCGCGGACCGTCCGCAGGCACCGGATACAGATCGGATTTTTCCCAGAACGATTTCGGCAGCGCCGGGAAACCGATGCCCGTGTAGAAACGCTCTGAGGACTGCGCGATCCACTCGGGCGAGAATTTCTTGAAATACGGATCGAGGTCGGCGGCTTCGACGAGGCCGTCCCACTCCTGCGCCCAGCGATTGTTGATCCAGTGCGCGGGGATGCGCTTCGGCACGGGCTGGCCGTATTTCTCGGCGAGTTTGTATTTCGCCCACGTGTGGAGCTGCAGGTAAAGCGGACGCAGGACCTCCATGAACTCCTGGTTCAGCTTGATCATCTCTTCGGTCGTCATGCCGTAGCCGGCGACCTGGAGCGCGAAGTAGTCGTCGTAGCCGAGCTCGCGCGCGACGCCGTTGCGCAGATCGCGGAGCTTGATGAGACCAGGACGGAGCGCCTTGCCGGATTCCTTCGACGCTTCCCAAACGGCGAGGCGTTCGTCGAGATCGGTCGAGGAGTAGAGTAGATTGTCGATTTCGTTCACCGAAACCGGTTTTCCGTGCAGTTTGAATTCGAAGCCGTTGAGCGTCGACGCTTGCGCGGTCTCCGCCTCGATACGCGCCTGCGTGAGCTGTGGGTTCGTCATCGGTGATTCGGCCGCGATGAGCAGCAAGGACTCGAGCTGGCGGACGGTGAGCTCGTTGAGGTCCTTGCGCTGGAGGAGGAGCGCTTTGACTTCGTTGATCAGCGCGGGATTACCCATGAGCGCGGCGCGAGCTTTGCCGGCGACCTCGGCGCCAGCGTCGTTCACCGGCGACACATCCGTGACCGACTTCCACTGCGCCTCGGCTTCGACGTAATACACCGCCTGATACGCGGAGTTGACGAATGCGAGGAAGCGATCGGCGCGTTCCTGAATCGGTTTTACGTCGGCTGCGTTGATCGCACCCGACAAGATCACGAGACATGCCGCGACGGGAACCCACACGCTCCGCAGCCGCGACCCAGCAAAGGGAGTGAACATGCGCGGGACGCTATGGTGTCATAATCCCGCGCCAAACCAAAACCCCTGAGCGGTCGGAGCGCAGGAAGAGCGGCGAGCGAACGGACACGAAAAACCCGCTCCGTTTGCCGGAGCGGGTCTGAGAGTGCGGACACCGAAGCTCGGTGAGCTTAGGCGAACGGGAAGTTCTTCAACTGCGCGGCGATTGCCGGTTCGGAGCCGAGGCCGCCGACGAGCGTCTCGACGTAGTCCGGCTTGCGGGCTTCACGAGCGAGCGCGGCGACGCGGTCGAGCTTGCCGCGGATGTCGAGCTGCTCGGCAACGTCCGCGTAGTTGCGACGTTGCAGGAACTTCTCGAGGTAGCGCGCGTGACGTTCCCACTGGTAGGCATCGATCGTGGCCTGGGCCTCGAGGCGGGCGCGATACCAGTCGCTCTTCATCATGTTCTCACGCGTGAAGAGCGCGCGGAACTCCGGATCCTCGGCGGTGCGGCCTTCCCATGTGCCATCGCGCATGATGTGGAGGAGCGCCTTGAGCGGCGGGACCGCTTCCTCGATCGATCCGTCGGCGAAGTAGCGTTCGGCGGCGGCCTTCATCGCTTCGACGATGTTGTCCATCGCGTCGGCGAAGACGTCCATGCTCTGCTGCTCGGGGCGGAGGAGATCGCCTTCGAACACGGTGCTCGGGTTGCTGAGCACGCGGCCGCAGAAGGCCTGGATGAAGCGCTCCGTCACGCGCCAGCCGAGACGGCTCGCGAGCACGGGTTTGCCGTTGTGCACGAAGTCCTGGCAGCGCTCGAGGTAACCGTTTTCGATGAGATACTCCGGCGTGCGCTCCTGCTCGGTCATGCGCGCCCAGATCTCGGGCACGAGCAGACTGATGTCATGATCGACGCGCAGTTTCGTGCCCACCCAACCAGCGGCGGAGCAGAACACGGGAAGCTGCGTGAGGATATACGACGTCAGCGCGACGTTGAGATCGTAGATCGGCGGGAGCGCGTTGAACGGGCCCTTCGTCAGCGCGCCTTCGGAACCCGCGCCCGTGGTGGACGGAGATTTGCCGGTGAGGCTCGAGATGAAGTCCATGAACGCTTCCGGCAGATCCTGATAGTGGATCGGACCGTAAACGCAGAGCGCGCGGACGCCCGGCTCCGGCGGATTCAAGCGGCGGCCGACGAGCACCGCGCCGACGGGGAAGGGCGCCGGCGAGTTCGCGTCAAGGCCGCGGGAGAGTCGCGCGCCCATCTGCGCGAGGTAGGTCGCGCGCGGATCTTCGAGGTCGGGGCGGAACTGCAGGTAGCGCGGATTCTTCGACGGCTTGCCGTCGACGATGCGCGGATGCGCGGGCGAAACGAGGAACTTCGGACCGGGCGTGCTCAGATAATCATGGAAGATTTTCTGCACGGGCTCGGTGAAGGCCTCGAAGCCGAGCGTGTCCTCGACGATCGACTGCGCGACGCCGCGATCGAGCGCCTCGTAATTCGAGAAGAAGTTTCCGGTCTGGCCGAAATCGCGCTCCGTGCGGCGGTCGTAGCCGCGGATGATTGCGTCGTCAGGGCGCTGGAAGAGACGGAGTTCGCAGTTGTGGACGAACTTTAGCGAAGCGTCGCTGGACGTCGTCGGGGCACCGATCACGCGGCGACGCGGAGCCACCGTGGACGCGGTGATGTCGTCCTCGGTCTGGATTTTTTCGGCCGGGAGGAAGTCCTTGCGCAGCGTGAACGTGCGCCAGCCGCCGTCCGCCGTGTAGCCCACGCGTAGGTAGTGCGTGGAGAGCTTCTCCTTGTGGTATTTGAGCTCGTTGCCGTGGCGGCCGTTGATCGTGTCGACGCTGAAATGTTTGCGCCAGTCGTTGCCCCACGAGGGACGATGGAGTCGCTTGATCAGCAGCACGAGGTCACGGATGTGGCGCGGGATCGTGTCGAGCCACTGGTTGTATTCGTCGGTGTAGTCGGGGCTGCGGCTGAGCAGCTTCACGACGGAGCCGAGCGAACGTTCGCGGCTGAGGATCGGGCGACCATGTTCGCGGTTGCGCTTCGGATCGCGGAAGCGCTGACCGTATTCCTTCGAGAGGATCTGGTCGACGAGATCGAGGTCCGCCTTGAGTTCGCTCACGAAGACCGGACCGGCAAACGTCGCATCGGCGATCGATTTCGAGATCTCGGATTTGCCGCCGCCGGACACCGTGCAGGGTTTGTGGCAAAGCACGCCTTCGGCGGTCGTGCCGCGCAGGCGCCAGGTGCGGCTGCCTTCGGTCTTCACCATCTCGACCTTGTAGCCGGTGGGGAGCACGTAGCTGTGGTGCGGGAGCAGTTTCAGCTTTTTCTCCGCGCCGTTGCTGCCGGGCCAGGTGACCGCTTGGGCGCGCAGATCGAAACGCGCCGTCTCCGGCACGTAGTAAACATCTGGATACTGTTTGTCGCGGGCCCAGCCGTCGGGCTGGAGTTCCACGCGGTCGCCGAGGAGTTTCAGCGCGTCGGCGAACTTGCGTTCGATGGAGGGCTGGAAGGCGCTGAGAGCGAAGTCCTCGCCGAGATCATAGCTCGGGAAAACGATCGCGCCACCGGCGTGCTCCTCCTCGGCCTGGCCGAGCAGGTTCGCGGAGAGGCTGATCTGGGTCTTCACCTCCTTTTTGCAGTAACCGAAATAGTTGTCGGAGATGATCGTGACGACCACGCCAGACGCGTCGCGCGCCGTGATCTTGAAGGCGCCGCCGTCGTTGTAGAGTTCGTCCTCGGACTTCCAGCACATGCCGTCACGGCGCTGGCGCGGTGTGGCGTCCTCCCATTTGGGCAGGCCGAGTTCGGCCTTCTTCAGACCGTTGATGTGCGGCGCGAGAATGATGCAGCCCGTGTGGCCGGTCCAATGCTCGGGATCGAGCGCGGCGTCGTTTTCAGGGAGGTGCGGATCGCCCGCGTTGCTGAAGATGCTCTCCACGAAATCGAGATTCGCGACGAGGCTGCCCGGGACGAAGAACCGCGTTTCCATCGAGCGCGCCGGCGTGTGGCCTGCGACTTCAGGCACGACGACGGGACGCAGGTAAAGCGAGACGAAGCACTCGGCGTCTTTCTCCGCACCAGCGGTGAACGGCAGCTTGAGAAACTCCGACGGCGGCTGCAGCGCGTGCTTCAGCAAACGACCAAAGACCGCGGCGGGCACCGCTTTCTTGTCATCGGGAATCGGCAGACCGCCCTCCGCCACGTGGAAAATACCCTGTGTGGTGCGGCGGTCGGATTTGGGATTGTGCAGCACGCCCTGGCGCACGCGGCGCGAGGTGAGGATCGGGCTCTGGTGTTCGTCGCCCTTGACGGGCAGCGAGAGCACGCGCGCCATGCCAGGAAGGTCGAGCACGAGCGTCGAGCCGGGCAGGCGGGGCGCGCCGCCCGCCTCCTCGAGGTAATCGAACAGGAAATTCTGGATGCGCTGATCGACCGGGCAGAGATGACGCACGAGTGCGCGGTCCTTCTCACGGCTCAACGCGAGGAAATTGCTGACCAGGCTGCTCAGGTCATCGTCCTCGGCCGGCAGTTTCACGCCCGGCTGCGACAACTCCTGCAGCTTCAGATTCAGATAGGCGAAGAGCCGCCGGTCTGTGGTTTCCGCAGTGGAGTTAGGAGAGGTCGACTTGGTCATGGTGATTTAACGCGAACACAGCCAAGGAAAGTTCACGCCGCCCGATCGGCAATCTAATAGGCTGCGCAAATTGTGCACTGCTGTGTGGCAAGAAACGCGGATGACGTTTTCGCCGCGATGACGGACCGCAAAAAGTGTCCGCCGCCGCGCGGAGGCGCGAAAAATTTTCTTTCAAGCCGACCCGCCGGAGCGACGATACATGCTGTTCGCGCTTGTCCACCATCGTGCATTCTTCGCCCCAGTTTTTCCCGCCTGTGTCGGGTGATGATTTTTCTCCGTCCGCGCCGGCACGTGGACGGCGCAGGAGTGTCTGCGCGGGAGCGTAATCATGAGCCTTCCGGCCCCAGATCTGCCCGCTGCATCGGCGTCCAACGTTTCCACGGAGCTTCCCGAGGTCCTGCTGATCGACGATGAAGTTCCTTTTCGCGAATTGATCGCGCACTTCCTGCGCACACGCGGATATCGGGTGCATGAGGCGGGCGATGGCGAGCAGGCGCTGCGTTTCCTCTCCGGTCATCCGGTCGGCCTCATCGTCAGCGATGTGTGCATGCCCAATTGCGATGGCATCGAGCTGCTGACCGAGCTGCGTCGTCGTCGCCCGACGTGCGGCATCATCATGATGTCCGGCGGTATGGCGGGACGCGCGATGTCGGGCGGCCCCGCGCTGTTTCTCAAAATGGCGCAGGCGCTCGGCGCGCACTACACGATCGCGAAGCCGTTTCCGCTCGACGAGTTGCTCGAGCTCATCCGCAAGGCGAGCGCGGGACCGCGCGGCGCCTGAGGGCGCAGGCGGCGTCGGCCTGAGCGAAAAAAGTCGGGCGTTTTTCAGGTCCGAACTGCGCCGATGTGCGCGGGTCTGTGCTGCACTGCGCGCGAGCGCTCGCAGGCCCCATGGTTTCCACCTCCGTTCCCAAGCCGTCTCCCACCTCCTACGAGTTTCTCTTCAAGCGCGACATCGAGTTTCGCCAGGAGACGATCTACTTCGTCGTCGTCGATCGCTTTCACGACGGCGATCCGGCGAACAATCCCGGACCCAACCCCGAGCTCTACGACGCCACGCGTCAGGATTGGACGAAATACTGGGGCGGCGATCTGCAGGGCGTGATCGACAAGCTCGACTACCTCCAGGGCATGGGCGTCACCGCGCTCTGGCTCACGCCGCTCTTCGAACAGGTCGAGCGACTCGCGTATCAAAAATACGCCGCGATCCACGGCTACTGGACGCGCGATTTCAAACGCATCAATCCCCGCTACGTCGCTGCCGGAGAAACCACGTCGCTCTTTCAGGCGCAGGAAACGACGTTCGACCGCCTGATCGCCGAGGCGCACCGCCGCGGCATGAAGATCATCCTCGATATCGTCTGCAACCACAGCAGCCCCGAAGCCGGCGGCGTGAAAGGTCAGCTCTTCGACGACGGCAAACTCATCGCCGATTTCAACGACGACAAAAACCACTGGTATCACCACTACGGCGAAGTCTCCAACTGGGACGACGAGTGGCAGGTGCAGAACTGCGAGCTCTCCGGCCTCGCGACCTTCAACGAGAACAACGCGTCCTACCGCAACTACATCAAGGGCGCGATCAAGCTCTGGCTCGACCGCGGCGTGGACGCGCTCCGCGTCGATACCGTGAAGCACATGCCGGCGTGGTTCTGGCAGGAGTTCATCGCCGACCTGCTCACGCACCGACCTGACGTTTTCGTTTTCGGCGAATGGATCTACAATCATCCGTCCGACGGAAAATCCGCCGCCTTCGCCAACAGCTCGGGCATGAGCCTGCTCGACTTCGGCTTCGCGATGGCCGCGCGCCGCGCGATCGGAAAAAACGAAGAGGGCGGTTTCCATCTGGTGAACGAACTCTTCGAGCTCGATCACCACTACGACGGCGCCAACGAGCTCGTGACGTTCATCGACAATCACGACATGCTGCGCTTCCAGTCGCTCAATTCCGACCCCCTCGCGCTGCGCCTCGCGGTCGTGCTGTTGATGACCAGTCGCGGCATCCCGTGCATCTACTACGGCACCGAGCAGGAGCTGCACAACGACACCAATGTCGGCGACGGCCAGCCCTACGAAAACAACGACCCTTACAACCGGCCCATGATGGAGAAGTGGGACACCGACACGCCGATCTACCGCGTGCTCGCGATCCTCACGCAGCTCCGCCGCCTCAATCCCGCGATTTCGCTCGGCCGCCACCGCTCGATGCACGTCACGCCCGACGTGTATGTCTTCACGCGCAGTTATCGTCAGTCGCGCTGCACGGTCGCACTCAACAAGAGCGATCAACCGATCACGCTCGAAAACCTTTTCGTCGATCTGCCCGATCGCCGCTACGTGTGTTTTCTCACCAAGCGTCGCTTCGAGGTGAAGGAAGGCCGCATTGCGCGTCTCCGCATCGATCCGAAACAAGCGCTCGTGCTCAGCCACATCGGTCCCGCCGTGCGCGGACAAACCGTCGTCCGCGTGCAGTTGAACGGCATGCAAACGCAGCTCGGCGAAACCCTGTGCGTCTCCGGCAACTGTCCCGAACTCGGCAACTGGGACATCCAAAAAGCGCCCGCGCTCGAATACATCAACGCGAACACCTGGTTCGGTGAAATCTCGTTCGACGAAAGCGCCGGTAAACCGATCGTCTACAAATACGTCATCCGTCGCACCGACGAGCACGGCGTCATCCTCGATCAACCGCGTCGCGAAAATCTCGTCTGCCGCCGCTGGTGGCTCGCGCCCGAAGGCATCGTCAAATGGCGCGATTACTGGGAGCGCGCGTGAGTCGATCCGGAGCAATCGCGGAAACGCGGAAGGGCGGAGAGGCGGAAAAGGGGAGGAGAAACTAAATCACGGAAACACGGAAGCACGGAAAAGAAACAGAGTGCCTGCGCCTCGATTCCGCGGGATCCGCCCTTCCGCGTTTCCGCGATAAAAATCCTGACAGCTTTCCTCTCCGTGTTTCCGTGCTTCCGTGATCGATCCATTCACCGCGGAAACGCGGAAGTGCGGAGATGCGGAAAAGGGGAGCAGGAGAATTGAATCACGGAAACACGGAAACACGGAAAAGAAACAGAGTGCCTGCGCCTCGATTCCGCGGGATCCGCCCTTCCGCGTTTCCGCGATAGAAATCCTGACAGCTTTCCTCTCCGTGTTTCCGTGCTTCCGTGATTGATCCATTTACCGCGGAAACGCGGAAGTGCGGAGATGCGGAAAAGGGGAGCAGGAGAATTGAATCACGGAAACACCGAAGCACGGAAAAGAGACAGAGTGCCTGTCCCTTGATTCCGCGGTTTCCGCCCTTCCGCGTTTCCGCGATAAAAATGCTGCCTGCCTTCCTCTCCGTGCTTCCGTGATTGATCCATTCTCCGCCGGATTTTCTGTCGCCGCGTTCGTGCTGCTTCCTAGCGTGTGGCCGTGATCGCGTTTCGCTTTCGCTCCGCACACCTCCGCCGAATCGCCGCGCTTGCACTCGTGCTGTTGGTTCCGCTCTTCGGCGGGTGCGTTTACCTGCGTTTGCTGCAGCTCAAGAACCAGCTCGCGGAGTTCGATCGTCACTTCGCGCTCGATGATTCCGCTGGACTGAAGCTCGGCTTCAAGTCGCCCGTGCTGCTCGACGACGACATGTCGTTTTTCGGACTGAAAACCACGCTGCGCCAGAAGAGCGGCGTGGCCGAACGCTGGACGCTGCGCTGGCGCAAGACGCCGTCGAGTGACGATCCGCCTGACGCCGTCTTCGAGCAGTCGATCGATTTCATTTTCGTGAACGGGAAAATGTCCTCCGTTCTGGTGCCCGAACGCTTCTTCGTGTTTTTCCCGAAAAACGTGTTCGTCGCCGGACTGCGGGCGATGGGCCGCGCGAAAGTCGATCGCGAGAAACGCGCCGCGACCACCGAGGTGCAGGCGGAAGACCAGGTCGGCGTCACACCCTTTCTGCCCGTCGAGGCATTGCGAAAGACCATCGGTGCGCCCAATCGCGTGACCGAAGACGGCACGTATCCAGAATGGCACTACTCCTTCCAGCCCACGCCCGAGTGCGCCGGCAGCGGCGCGATCGATCTCGCGTTCACGATCGATCCCCAGGTGGGCACCGTGCGCCGCGTCCGCGGCAAACTCGTCTTCGGCACCTTCGACTTCTGGTATCCCACGCCCGCCAGCACTCACCACAATGTCAACGAATAGTTGACATTGTCATGAGTGCCAGATCGCGCGTGTCTCGAGGCATACCGAAGTCTGCACCACGCCGCATGGAGTGGGGTGCGGGAGATCCCGAGCAGCTCGTCTCGAGCGCCGTGGCTTTTGCGGCGCAATCGGCCGAGGCGCGCGCGATGCAGCGGGAGAAGCTCCAAACCGACGTGCGCGCCCACGCGGCGGAGCGTGGCCCGGCGATGGCGCGGGCCTTGGCGCAGGCCTTTCGCGCGATCTGGCGGAAAGCGTGCGGTGCGGCGTAGCGACTCGTCGGTTCTTCGTTTCTCCCCCCTCCGTCGGGTAATCCCGCGTTTGCCGGCACGTTTTCCACTCGATGGCGCGAGGTCGGCGTTCGCTGTAGCGTGGCCGCGATGAAGCTCGCTCCTGCGATGAAAACCGTGCGGTTGGCGACGGTCGTGGAACGCTGCGGCGCGCCGGTGCTGCACGTTTCCTGGGTGCCGCCGGCCAAAGACCGGGAACTCCAGGCCGCGGAGAAACAGCAGCGCGTGATGACGCTTCATCAGCACGCGCGCGGTGCGAAGAAGGATTTCGCGACCATCGGACTCGATCTGAAGCAAGCGGACACGCCGCAGATCCTGATCTTCCCGAAATCGCTCCGCGCGTTTGCCGGACAAAAAGTCATCGCGATCAACTACGCGTTGCTCGCCGAGGAGAAGAGTGCGCGCGGCGGCAGGGTCGATCTCTCGAAAACGCGCGCGAAACCGATCGAGCCGGAGCGCCCTGCACCGAGCCTCCGCGTGGTCGAAGACGAGCCGGAGCGCGCACCGAGTCGGGACGAAGAGCGGACACGGTCGAGTCAAGGTGCGGACCGAGTCGCGCCAAAGTCCGCTTCGACTCGGGACTCGGAGCGCACCGACTCGAAGCTCGTGGCCGAAGTGCGGGCGGCGGTGGAGGAGTTGAAGGCCGGCAAACAGGTCGCGGCTTACGAGCGGTTGCAGGCGTTGCTGGCGCGAGTGGACGCGTGAGGCCGCGTCTTGCGTGAGGGAGCGGGACGGCGAAAACTTCGGGCATGAATTCCGAGTCCGCCTCTCCGACCAGTCCGTTGCCGATCGATCCGCCGCTCTCCGCGATCGAGGCGCGCGTGTTGGGGTGCTTGATCGAGAAGGAGCTTTCGACGCCGGATGTGTATCCGCTGACGCTCAATGCCCTCGTGAACGCCTGCAATCAGCGCAACAACCGTGCGCCGGTCATGAGTGTCGGTCCCGCCGAGGTGGAGCTCGCGCTGGAGGGGTTGCGTCACAAACAACTCGCCACGCACTTCGCCGGCGCCGAGGCACGCGTGGCAAAGTTCAAGCAGCGGGTGGATGCGGTTTTTCCGATGGAAACGTCCGCGCGGGCGATGCTCGGAGAGCTGTTGCTGCGTGGCGCGCAGACGAGCGCGGCCTTGCGGGCGAATGCGGAACGGATGTGCGCGATGCCCGAGGCCGCCGAGGTCGAAGCGATCTTGAACGAACTCGCATCGCGTCCGGCCGGTGCGCTCGTGCGCAAACTCGCGCGGCAGCCCGGACAAAAGGAAGCGCGCTGGGCGCAGTTGCTTACGGGCGAGCCGACGGAAGCGCCGGCTGGAGAGCGGGACGCGACTGAGGGAGGCGCACCGCAAACGATGACCGTGACGATCGCGCTGCCCGCGGAGGCCGAGCAGCGTATCAAGAATTTGGAGACAGAGGTGGCGGCGCTGCGCGAGGAGTTGAGCAAGTTGCGCGCGGAACTAGGCGGCGCCTGAGGCCGCGGCGCTCATCGCGCAACCGCGCGGAGGCGATAGAGTCCTGCTCCGTGAAACGGGATTTCGGGAGCAAAGGTGTCCGTCGAAGTGCCGAGATCCCGTCCGGCCCAGAGATCGCGAATCTCGACCCGTGAGCCGGAAGCGAAGCCCAGATCAGAAAGCGAAACTTCCACCGGCAAACCGGTCGGACCGGAGTCGGTTTCAGGCGTCGCAACCACAACCATGAACTGCACCGGGCCGGGGGTTCGGCCTGCGCCATTACTTTCGACGACGCCGGTGGCGCGCAGTCGCACGGCCCCGGCGGGCAGCGCATACTCGATCACGCAGGGATTCTCGGCGGCGACGCCGATGACGCGGCCGGAAGCATCTTTCTTCACAGCGGTGCTGTCCCAAGTGGCATCGGCGTGGGTCCATGGAAAGTCGGTTAGCGCGCGTTCGGTGCCATCAGCAAACACGAGAGTCGGTTCACGCCAGAGAATGCGATTCGACTGGCCGGAGGCGTCGAGTGGGTGGACGTAGAGGATGAGCTTGGTCGCGCCACGAAGATCGGCGTCGACGGAGGCGGCGCTGGCGGTATCGCCGGTCACGGGACCACTCACGAAACGGGCGTTCTCGGGCAGGAGGCGGACGCGGTCGCGCGCGTTGAAGACGGCGAGATATTTGTCGGACGAGTTGGGAACGTCGGCCGTCCACGCGATGAGTTCGTCGCGCTCGAAGAGCGGGCGGTTATTCGTGCTGTGTTGGTTGACTGCGAGCACTTCGTCGTTGGTGAGGAGCGAGAGCGTGAAGTCGTCGGTCTTGGTCATGTCGCCGCCGTGCATGAGCGGGGAGCGCGCGATCGACCACAGCGTCATGAGCGTGCGTTGCTCGTCGGGCGTGAAACGCGTGGTGCGTTCGCCCATCACGAGCGTGCCGAGCGGAAGCATGTCGGCGTCGGGCCACGCGCCGGGAATGCGATGCGGATTCCAGTTGGCGAGACGCGTGAACTGTTCGCGCAGCGCGAGCCAGCGATCCCAGAAATCGTCGCTGATGCGCCAGGCGTTGGCGTGGCGGGTGACGTGCGGCGCGGCTTCGAGAGTCGTTTCGCCGGGCGAGAGACTGAGCACGATCGGGCGGCCGGTTTTATCGATCGCGCGGCGGATGGCTTCGATTTCGTCCTGATGTTTCAGGTAGGGGCGGCTGATGTCGTCGACTTTCACGTAGTCGACGCCCCACTCGGCGAAGAGAGCGAAGACGGAATCGTAATACTCCTGCGCGCCCGGCTTCGTGGTATCGACGCCATACATGTCGGGATTCCAAGGGCAGATGTTGGCGCGGTCGGCGATGTCCTGCGCGCGGTAGTGCGTGCCGAAGATCGGCGTGTTCTGCTCCACCGCCTGGCGCGGGATGCCGCGCATCAGGTGCACGCCGAATTTCAGGCCTTTCGCGTGCACGTAGGCCGCGAGTTTCTTAAAACCGGAGCCATCGGCGGAGGACGGGAAACGATTGGGCGCGGGTTGCAGGCGGCCAAACTCGTCCATCTCGAGCGGCGCGCCTTCGCGGTAGGCGTGGCCACCGGCGTTGGGTTCATACCACTGGATGTCGACGACGATGTAGGACCAGCCATGAGCCTTCAGCTTCGCGGCCATGAAGTCGGCCTGCGCCTTTGTCTGATCCTCGGTCACCGTCGTGCCGAAACAGTCCCAGCTATTCCAACCCATCGGCGGGGTGGCCGCCCAACTGAGGAAATCGGACGGGCCCGCGGGGGCAGCGGCGACGACCGGCAAAACGGTGAGGGGAAGAAGGGGCAGAAAACGGCGGAGAAGGGGCATAACGCTAAATCACTCGACCCCGCGGCGCGGGACAACGGCGGTTTTAATTTACCGTCATGTGGGAAGTGGCGCGGATCGGGCAGGTGGAGCCCGGCGTCCTCGCCGGGCTGTCGGACTGGCGCCTGCCCAAAGAAAAAGCACGCCGGAAGGCGGGCTCCACCTCGTCCGCGAGGCGGGCTTCCCTCGCGAAGGCGGCGCCCATTTCCGCCAAAATAAAAAGCCGCACCGGATCCGGTGCGGCTTTCTACTATGGCTTAAGAGCGGCTGGTTTCCTAAAGACCCGCCGCAAGGGGAGAGAGTTATTTCTTGGCTGCCTGGTAGTTAGCCTCAGCCGCGTCCCAATCGACGACGTTCCAGAACGCCGTGATGTAGTCCGGGCGGCGATTTTGGTAATTCAAGTAGTAAGCATGTTCCCAAACATCCAAGCCGATCACCGGCTTGCCCTCGATGCCAGCCACAGCCTTGCCCATGAGGGGGCTGTCCTGGTTGGCGGTCGAGCCCACGGCGAGTTTGCCGTCGTTGCCGACAACGAGCCACGCCCAGCCGGAGCCGAAGCGGGTGGCCGCGGCCTTGGCAAAATCTTCCTTAAATTTCGCGAAACCACCGAGTTCAGATTCGATCGCTTGGGCAAGTGCACCCTTCGGGGAGCCGCCTTTGCCCGGGCCGAGGATTTTCCAGAAGAAGGAGTGATTGGAGTGGCCGCCGCCGTTGTTGCGGATGGCGCCGCGGATTGCTTCCGGCACCTTGCTCAGGTCGGAGATCAGCGAATCCACGTCCTTCGCGGCGAGTTCGGGCTGATCCTTGAGCGCGTTGTTCGCGTTGGTGATGTAGGCCTGATGGTGCTTCGTGTGGTGGATTTCCATCGTGCGCGCGTCGATGTGGGGCTCGAGCGCGTTGTAGGCGTAGGGCAGCTGCGGAAGTTCGTAAGCCATGGTGAGTGCTTTGTTTACTGTTGGAGGGGAAAAGGCCTCCAAAGTGCGCCGACAGCTTCGCGCCGTCAACTAAACGGGCCGATTTATGCCGCGTTGCGCGGGAATTTTTCGGCCGATCAGAGGCCCCGGGCATCCGCGCCCTCGGAAGGAGGCGGATCCTGGCGCTTCAGTTTGAAAAACGCCTGCAAAAGCTCCCGGCACTCGTTCTCCAACACGCCGCCGACCGTGAGCTCGAGGTGGTGGTTCACGCGCGGCAAGTCGTTGAGGTTCGTGGCGCCGCCGAGACAGCCCATCTTCGGATCGGGCACCGCGTAGCACACGCGCTTGAGTCGCGACATGAGCGTAGCGCCGGAGCACATCGGGCACGGCTCCTTGGTCACGTAGAGCGTGGCGCCTTCGAGCCGCCAGTCGCCGAGCCGATTTGCGGCCTGCGTGATCGCCAGCATCTCCGCATGGGCGGTCGGATCGTGCGCGCCTTCGACGGTGTTGTGCGCCGCCGCGATGATCTCGCCGTCGCGCTCGATCACCGCGCCGATGGGAACTTCATCCTGCCGCCAGGCGTCGATGGCCTGATTGTAGGCCAGGCTCATGAAGAACACGTCGTCGCGTAACAACTGCGAGGGAAACCGCTTTTCAAACGGGCAGGGCGGGGGAGCGGTTTCGTGATCCATGGAAAGGCGTGGCGCGCGGAGGAAGGTTTACGAGGGAAGGCTTGCTTAGGTGCCGCGATTCCGCCTTACAAGGTGCTTTTACGAAGCAAACCTATGACGTTTTTCCCTCTGGACAGAACCCACATCAACCATGGCTGACGGCAACTCGATCGAAGTAGAAGGCAAGGTTGTCGCCGTGTTGCCCGGCACGATGTTCAAGGTCCAGCTCGCCAACGGGCACGTCGTTCTCGCTCACATCTCGGGCAAGCTTCGCAAGAACTTCATCAAGATCGCTGCGGGTGACACTGTCCGGATGGAAATGAGTCCCTACGATCTGGAAAAGGCGCGCATCACCTTCCGCATGAAGGAGCAGTCCGCGCCGCCTCCGTCGCACTTCCGCCGCCGCTACTGAGCGGCCGCTCCGGTTTGCGTTCGACGCCGCCCACGCAGGCGCGTCACTTTTCGCGGCGATGAAACCGCGCCTCGATCACAGCCAGGCTCCCGGCGCGTTCGCGGCCGACATCGAGTCGTTTCTCGGTTTCATCGGCCTCGAACGCGGTCTCTCGCGCAACACCATCGACGGCTATCGTCGCGATCTGGACCAGTGTGCGTTGTTTCTCGCCAAGCGCGGCGTTGCCGACTGGCGCTCCGTCTCGCCCGACGACGCGAGTGCGTGGGTGCACGCGCTCAGCACCGATGCCTACCGCGAGAGCAGCCTTGCGCGCAAACTCACCGCGCTGCGCGGACTCGCGCGCTTCCTCGTGCGCGAGAAACTGCGCCCGACCGATTTCACCGCGCTTCTCGACGGACCGAAACTGCGCCGCAAAATCCCTCACACGCTTTCCGCCGACGAAGTCGACCGGCTCCTCGCCGCGCCGAACGGCGGCGATCCGCGCTCGCTGCGCGACCGCGCTCTCCTCGAACTCTTCTACTCGAGCGGCCTGCGCGTGTCCGAACTCGCCGCGCTCACGCTCCAACAGATCGACCTCGAGCACGGTTTTCTCCGCGTCTTCGGCAAGGGTTCCAAGGAGCGCGTCGTGCCCATCGGCGGCAAGGCGATCGACGCCGTCACCACCTACGTCGCGTCCGGTCGTCCACACCTCGTGAAAGCACGCACGGGCAGCCAGCTTTTCCTCAACAATCGCGGTGGCGCGCTCTCGCGCGTCGCGCTCTGGATGATCGTGAAAAAACACGCCCAGCGCGCCGGCATCACCAAGTCCGTGAAACCGCACGCGCTGCGTCACTCCTTTGCCACGCATCTGCTGAGCAACGGCGCCGACCTGCGTGCGATTCAGGAAATGCTCGGCCACGCCAGCATCTCCACCACGCAGATCTACACCGCCGTTGAGTCGCAGCGCCTGCTCGACCACCACGCGAAATTCCACCCCCGCAATCGATCCTCATAAGCGACCAGAGGCCAGAAACACAATGTCAACCAATAGTTGACATTGTATCCATAAAATGGATGCGGGGAAGTGGGGTAAGTGCGGGGATCGGTGTGGTTTCTTCGGGCGGCTTGGGGCCTGCGGAAGTGTGGGGAGAGTCGTGCCGCACCGGGGGATGAAGAGGGACGGATGGTGGCTCGATCCGGTGCGCACGTTGTCCTGACGCGGGACGGACCTTGGCTCGACGTGGGACGCACCTTGGCGCGACCCGGTGCGCCATCAGTCCCGGCTCAGGCCGCGCGGACGAGTTTTGCCACGACGATTTCCGCGCGCGTGCCGACGCGAAGCGGCGGTCCCCACGAGCCGGCGCCGCTGCTCGTGAGCACTTGCATGCGGCCAAACTCATTCAAGCCGTAGACGAAGGGGCCGTGCACGCGCCGGGCGATGTGCGTCCATGGCCAGAATTGTCCGCCGTGCGTGTGTCCGGAAACCACCAGCGACACACCCGCGTGCTCGGGCAGCGTGAGCCGCGTGGGTTGGTGCGCGAGCAGGATGCACGGACGCTCGGAGTCGATTTTCAGCTGCGCGAGCATCTCGCGATAGATCGACGAGCGATGCGTCTCGCCGTCGTGCACGCCTGCGATTTGCAGGCGCTCGACGACCACCCGCTCATTGTTCAGCACGCGCACGCCGGTGTTCGCGATCGCGTGCAGAAAACGCGCGCGATCGGAAAACTCGTCGTGATTGCCTGTGACGAAAAACGCCCCGTGCCGCACGCGCAGTTCGCGCCACGGAGCGACAGCGTCATCGGGATCGATCGCGGTGCCATCGAACATGTCGCCCGCGATCAGCACCGCATCGACGCCCAGTGTGTTGAGTTTTCGGACGAGCCGTTGCACAAAACGCGCGCGGCGCAGGTTGCCGAGATGGAGATCGCTCACGATCGCGACCTTTCGGCCGTGCCACTCGCGCGGGAGTTTTTTCAGCGCGACCGTCACGTGCGTGATTCGCAACCATGCGGCATGCACGAGTCCGGCGAGCGACACGATCACCGCCGCGGCGAAAAGCGCGGTTGCGATCGAGCGCATCGGCCAGTCGGTGCGAGTGAGGAACCCAACCAACGCGATCGACCAGCAAGCGAGCGCTGCGATGGCCGTGTAGTTGAGCACGCCGATGCCGATGGCGGCGGGGCGATAGGCGAGATGAAGCCACGCCGAATCGCACCGATAGGTGGCGAGTGAGAGTGGCACAAAGGCGAGCGCGAGGACAAAGAGCAGGGCGAGCCAGGGCGCGCCGCTCCGACCGAGAAAATAAATCCACGTGCCGGCGACCAATGCGCTCGCGAGGAACAACACGGCCAACACGACGCCCGCGAAAAACAGTGTCTGGCGCGGAAACCGGCGCGTGCGATGACGAGCCGCGCGTTCGGCTTCGATCAGTTCGTCGGGGGATAGTTCTTTGACAGAGCGATCCGACATCCGCCGGCACTGGACCGATGAAAACGCGGGCTGCAACTCGCGCCGCAAGTCGGCTCGACGACGGCGAAGCGGCCGCGCAGAAGTTTTCTGCATGTCTGCACGCATCGAGTTTGAGTCTGCTGCCCGTTATTCGCTCCGCCAACTCGCGGTCTTCTTCAACACCGCCTACGAAGGCTACGCCCATCCGGTGGCGACGACGCCCGAACTGCTCGCGCGGCGTGTGCGCGAAGAGTCGCTCGATCTCGCGACGTCGGCGGTGATGGAACTCGATGGTGCGCCGGTGGGCATTTTTTTCGTGGGGCGGCGCGACGATGTCGCGTGGTGTGGAGGCTTCGGGATTTTTCAACCGCAGCGCGGTCGCGGCCTTTCGGCGCCACTTGCGAAGGAAATGATCACCCGCAGTCGCGCGAGCGGCGCGGTAACACTGCAACTCGAAGTGCTGAAACCCAACACCGTGGCGCGTCACGCCTATGAGCGCGCAGGTTTTCAGACGGTGCGCGATCTTGTGGTTTATTCGTCGCACGAAGCCACGCCCGACGCGTCGGTCCTCGCGCGCATCCGGCGTGTGGATACAGCGCGGCACTTCGCGGCGTTGAACGCGGAGCAGCAGCCTCCGGCCTGCTGGCAGCGCAGCGTGGCGAGTCTGCACGTGCGCACCGGAATCGAAGCCTACGAAGGCGAGGACGGCCGGAGTGGCGTGTTGATTTCGCGGATGCCCGACGGCACGGCGCGCGTGATGAGTCTGCGCGGTCCGGCGGACGACGCGCTCGTCGCTTTGCTGCGAAACATCACCGCCAGTGTCACGCGCCTGCTCGCGATCAACGAGCCGGCGGAGAGCGTTTATCACGACGCGCTGCGCGCGGCCGGACTCGTCGAAACGACGCGACAGGACGAGATGCGGCTGAGCCTCGCGTGAGCGTCAGCGTTTCGACTCACGTTCCATCTTCGTGAGTTTCGTTTCCAGTTCGTCCTGTGCTTCGCGATCGGTGCCGCCCCACGTCCACGTGGTCGCATGTTCGGGCTCGGGCGTGCCGAAGCGCGCATCGGCTTGGGCGCGCGCCTTTTCGGCCGCGTAAGCACGATCTTTGAACGGACCGCCCATCTTCATGAGTTCGTCGGTGCGCTGTTCGACGAACTGGTCGTAGGCGAGGCCCTGCGTGTCGCGCGGGGCGATCGTCGTCGTGCGCTGCGTCGGCTGCTGGCAACCCGCCACGCAACCCGCGAGAAAGACGAGGAGAAGACTCCGGGGCATGGGGCGAAAATGCCGCAAGCGCGTGATAGGTCAAACGGCGCGCTCTCCGCCTCCAAGCAACGCGAGCACGGTGCGCACCGTGTCGAGTTTGCGCATCGTGGACGTGGTCAGCTTGAGAGCGCGAATCTCGGGCTGCGTCCATACTTCCGACTCCGAGATTTTGCCGCGACAAAGCCAGTAGAGCTCGCGGCCGATCACGCGAAATCGGTCGTAGCCGTTGTCCACCGCTTCGAGCACGCGGACCGCTTCGCGCGGCGGTGGCGTCTTGTGAAACGCCACGTTGATCGTGTTGGTCTCCGAGACCATTTCGGCGGGCGGAAACGGTTTCGCGGCGACGATCTTCGCGAGTTCGTCGGCGCTGCGAATGAACGTGTCGACTTCGTAGCCGAGCACGCTGGCGAGATGCTTCTCGATTTGCGCTTCGAGCTTGGCGGTATCGCGCACGCCGGAGGTGAAGAGCACGTTGCCGCTCGCGATGTAGGTCGAAACGTCCTTGTAGCCGAGCGTTTCGAAGTGACGCCGCAGGTCGTCCATTTTCGGGCGACGCTTGCCGAGGTTGATTCCGCGTAGGAAAGCGACGTAGCGGGGCATGGGCAGCGCGAGAAAACTGCGTTTTCCGCGCTGAAAGTCGAGCGACCCTCGGCCTTATGACTGGCGCGGCTTCGCGCTTTAAGTTCGTGCAGCGAAATGCGACGCGAGCTCCTGCGGCGGTTGGTTCACGAGGTCTTTCGCGACCGATTGCTGGAGTCGCTGCTTCACTGGCGCGGAGAGTTTTTCGAGCACGAGATTGTGCACGGCCTGCGCGGCGGCGAAGTCCCAGGTGGCGTCCTGTTGCACACCCATAAAACTCTCGATCACGCTCGCGACGCGTTCGACGCTGCGGCGGTCTTCCTCGTTTTTCATCGGCAGGCGCTCGTCGATCGACATGCCGGTGCGCGCGGCGGGACTGCCGGGCGCGGTGGTCTGATGTTTCGAGCCTTGGAAGCGTCCCGCCATGTCGGAGTCATGCGCGGTGTAGCTGCGGACGCCGGCGGGAAAATCCATCGCGCGCACTTCCTCGAAAGCGGGCTGCGACTGGCCGGGCTCCTGGCGGCGGCGGAAAATGCGGACGTGGCCTTTGTCAGCGGTGACGATGTAGTGTTCGCTCATGGGGAGTGGTGTTGAGGGTTAGCCGTTGATGAGTTCGCCGCCGTTGGGGTGGAGCACCTGGCCGGTCATGTAGGAGGAGTCCTCGGAAGCGAGAAACACGAAGCACGGCGCGACTTCCTCGGGCTGGCCGGGACGCTCGAGCGGCACGTCTTTGCCGAACGATTCGACCTTTTCCTTGGGAAACGTGGACGGAATCAGCGGCGTCCAGATCGGGCCGGGCGCAACTGCGTTCACGCGAATTTTCTTCGAAGCGAGGTTCTTCGAAAGCGAGCGCGTGAAGCTCACGATGGCGCCCTTGGTGGAGCTGTAGTCGATGAGCTGCTCGCTGCCGCGATACGCGGTGACGGATGTGGTGTTCACGATCGTCGAGCCTTCCTTGAGGTGGGGCAGCGCGGCTTTCGTGAGGAAAAATTGTCCGAAGATGTTCGTGCGAAACGTGCGCTCCAGTTGCTCAACGGAAATGTCCGTGAGCGATTTCTGCGGATGCTGCTCGGCGGCGTTGTTCACGAGCACGTCGAGGTGGCCGAACTCGCGCAACGTCTCCTGCACCCAGCGTTCGCAAACCTGCGGATCACCCACGTCGCCCGCGAGCAGCGTGCAGCGGCGACCGTGTTTCTCGACCTCGGCTTTCGTTTCGTCGGCGTCCTTGTGCTCGTTGAGATAAGTGATGGCGACGTCCGCGCCTTCCTTGGCAAACGCGATTGCGATCGCGCGGCCGATGCCGCTGTCGCCGCCTGTGATGAGGGCGACCTTGTTCGCGAGTTTGCCGCTGCCGTGATGCTCGGGTTTTTCGGACTGCGGACGCGGCGTCATCTCGGACTCACGGCCGGGCTGGGTCGACTGGGTTTGGCCGGGGACTTGTTTCGGTTTGTTTTCGCTCATCGCGTAACGATGCGTCGGCCCGGGCCAATGCGAAATGGGGCCGCTGGTGTCTTTCGCGCGTGGAAACTCTCCGCTTGCGCGGGTCGGAGTTTTCCGGACCTCTTTGGGGCATGGCCACGCCCAGCGAACAGAACTTCGCCGACTACAAACGCGCCGAGAAAAAAGCGCTCGAACTTCTCGCGGACATGAAGGCCGTGTCGCCGAAGAAAGTGGACATCGAGCTCGCGCTGCTCGTCGCGATTTTTGAACTGCACAAAGGCTCGCTGCCCGCGGAGACCGTCGGCGCGATCATCCAGGGTCACCTCAAGCAGCTGCTGCCTTTCTACGGCAGCAAGCCGCCGCCCGCGCATTCCTGATCAGCGTTTTACGTAGGCGCGACCCCGGGTGTTTCCGGGACGAGCCGAGGGAACTGCGACGCGGCGGAGTCGCTCCGTAGCGCGTGCGCACGTTTGAGACGCAGATTCGCGGACGCTCCTTCTGGATGGCGGTGGTGGTGCCGCCGCTCATTTATTTTGCGCTGCTGGTCGCGTTCGCCGCGAACACGGGCGGACAACCGATGAGTTCGCGTGCGCTCCTCGCGCTGACGGCGCTTGCGTATGTTTTTCCGCTCATCGCTCTCGCGTGGCTGCTCTGCAGCACGTCCGCCTACAGCCTGCAGCCGGGAAAACTGATCGCGCACTCCGTTCTGCGGGATCGCGTGGAAGAACTGCCGCACGAAGTCGCGCCCGCGTGGACCGGCGCCTGCACGGTGGAATTCAGGCTTCGCCGAAAACGTTGCCGCGTGCACGTGCGAGAGCCGCTGGCCTTTCTCCTGGCGCTGCGGACCGCGTCGGTGGCTGGAAGGTAAGACGGTAATAAAGCGCGCGGGACCGACGGGCGACTTGCGCACGGTTGCATCCTGATTCTTTTGCGCGCGTCCTGCTGGCAGGACGAAACCGCTCGCGCTTATGGAATTCAGACAACTCGGTCGCTCAGGTCTCAAGGTCCCGGTGCTCAGCTTGGGCACGGGCACGTTTGGCGGGAAAGGAGGGATGTTCAGCGCGTGGGGCACCACCGATGTCGCGGAAGCGACGCGTCTCGTGGACATCTGCCTCGACGCCGGACTCAACATGTTCGACTCGGCCGATGTTTATTCTGGCGGCGCGGCGGAGGAGATTCTCGGCGCCGCGATCAAAGGCCGCCGCGACCGCGTGCTCATTTCCACAAAAGGCACCTTTCGCTCGGGCGAGGGCGCCAACGACGTCGGCTCCTCGCGCTTTCATCTCATTCAAGCGGTCGAGGGCAGTCTCCGCCGGCTGGGGACGGACTACATCGACATTTATCAACTGCACGGCTTCGACGCGACGACGCCCGTGGAGGAAACGCTCCAGACGCTCGACGACCTCGTGCGCGCCGGAAAAATCCGCTACATCGGTGTATCCAATTTTTCAGGATGGCACCTGATGAAGTCGCTCGCGGTGTCCGACCGCTACGGTTGGAGCCGCTACGTCGCGCACCAGGCCTACTACTCGCTCATCGGTCGTGATTACGAATGGGAGCTGATGCCGCTCGGCCTCGATCAAGGCGTGGGCGCGATCGTGTGGAGCCCGCTCGGTTGGGGGCGTCTCACCGGAAAAATTCGCCGCGGCCAGCCGCGCCCGGAAACGAGCCGACTCAACTCGCAAGTCGTCGTCGATATGGGCCCGCAGGTGGACGAAGAGTATCTCTTCAAGGTCGTCGATGCGCTCGATGAAGTCGCGAAGGAGACCGGCAAGACCGTCCCGCAGGTCGCGCTCAACTGGCTGCTGCAGCGTCCGACCGTGTCCAGCATCATCATCGGCGCGCGCAACGAGGAGCAACTGCGCCAGAATCTCGCCGCCGTCGGCTGGAATCTCACGAAGGAGCAGGTCGCCAAACTCGACGCGGCCAGCGCACGCCCGAAGGCCTATCCGTATTGGCACCAGCGCGGCTTCGCCGAGCGCAATCCGCCGCCGGTTTGAGCGGCGCGAGTCGCGCCAGAGTTCGTCCCGGGTCGTGCCCGAGTGCGTCCCATGTCGGGACAAGGTGCGGACCGGGTCGCGCCAAGGTGCGCACCAGGTCGCGACTCGGTGCGCAACGCGTCGCAACAAAATGCGGCGCAACTCTTGCCTGCGGCCGCACGTCAGGGTCATGGTGTTCACACCCCTTATGAAATTCCTCCGTTTGTTTACCCTCTTCTCGGTCTTGCTCGTCGCGGGTTCGCTGCGGGCCGCGCAATTTGACGCGCTGCTCTTCTCGAAGACCGCCGGCTGGCACCACGACTCCATCAACGCCGGCGTGACTGCGATCCGCCAGCTGGGCCAGTTGCACGATTTCAACGTGTTCTGGACCGAGGACGCGAACCGCGTGTTCAACGATCGCGAGCTCTCGAAATACAAGGTCGTGATCTTCCTCTGCACGACGGGCGATGTGCTCAACGACGAGCAGCAGGCCGCGTTCGAACGTTTCATCAAGAATGGCGGCGGCTTCGTGGGCATCCACAGCGCGTCCGACACGGAATACGACTGGGAATGGTATACGAAGATGGTCGGTTACATGTTCCACGTGCATCCGGCCGTGCAGACCGCGACGCTCAAGGTCGAGGATCCCAACTTCCCCGGCATGGATCGCTTCGCGAAGCGCTTCCTGTTCACCGAAGAGTGGTATGAGTTTGGCGCGCCGAAGTTGGAGGGCCTGAAGTTCCTCCTCTCGGTCGACGAGAAAACCTACAAGCCGGCCGCCGACTGGGGCCGCGTGAAGGGCAAGGGCATGGGCGACTTCCACCCGATCGCGTGGTATCACAACTACGACGGCGGACGCGCGTTCTACACCGCGCTCGGTCACATCCCGGCCACGTTCGGCGATGCGAACTTCATGCATCACATCTACGGCGGCATTTATTGGGCGGCGACGGGCAACGGTTTCACCGCCGAGTAAACGTCGCCCCAACCGCACCCGGTTCTTCACGCCCCACGCCGCAAAACGGTCTGGGGCGTTTTGCTTTCAACCCCGTCCTCCCATGATCGCTCGTCCCCGCGCGCTCGCGCGCCTCGTTCTGTTTGTTCTCGCCGTCGCGGTTGTTCGCGGCGCGACCGCCATTCCGCTGCCCGAGCATCCACGTCCGGATTTCGAGCGCGCGGAGTGGATCAATCTCAATGGCACGTGGGAGTTTCGTTTCGACAACGACGACGCGGGCACGCGGAGCGGCTGGGCCGCGCAGCGTGACGCGGAATTTCCCGAGCGGATCGTCGTGCCGTTTCCGTGGGGCTCGAAACTCTCCGGTGTCGAAAACAAAGCCGACATCGCGTGGTATCGCCGCGAGATCACGGTGCCGGCGTCGTGGCGCGGGAAACGCGTGTTTCTCGTCGTGGGCGCGAGCGATTGGATCACCCAGGGCTGGCTCGATGGTCAGGCCGTGGGCGAGCACCGCGGCGGTTATACGCCGTTCGAATTTGAACTCACCTCGCACGTGAAATGGGGCGAGGCGCAATCGGTCGTGCTGCGCGTGGACGACACACCGCATCCCTTCAAACTCGAGGGCAAGCAAGGCTACGGTCAGGCAAAAGGCATCTGGCAGACGATCTATCTCGAGGCGCGTCCGGCGGTGCACGTGCGCTCGCTGCGTTTCACGCCGGACCTCGACGCAGGCAAGGTCTCCGTGCTTGCGCGCTTGAGTGACGCCGCGCCCGCGGGCGCGAAACTCGCGCTGCAATTCCAGACCGGCGACGTGCCCGATGTGAGTCACGAGATTCCCGAAGGAGCGAACGAAGTGTCGTTCGACGTGCCGATCGCCGACGTCCGTCCGTGGTCGCTCGAAGATCCGTTTCTCTACGAAGTCGAGGTGGCCGTGAACGCGGCCGACGGCGCGAGCGATCGCGTGGCGTCGTATTTCGGCATGCGCAAGATCAGCGTCGAAAAGCTCCCCGGCACGAACATCCCCTACGTGGCGCTCAACGGCCGGCCCGTTTACCTGCAGATGGCGCTCGATCAGTCGTATCACCCGGATGGATACTACACGTTTCCGACGGACGAGTTCATGCGCGACGAGATCGTGCGCTCGAAACAGATCGGGCTGAACGGCAACCGCGTTCACATCAAGGTCGAGGTGCCGCGCAAACTCTACTGGGCCGACCGGCTCGGTTTGTTGATCATGGCCGACGTGCCCAACTTCTGGGGCGAGCCCACGCCCGAGGCGCGCGCGGAAAGCGAGTTCGCGCTGCGCGGAATGATCGAGCGCGACTTCAATCATCCATCGATTTTCAGCTGGGTGGTTTTCAACGAGACGTGGGGCCTGTTCACCGGCGAAGGAGAAAACAAAAAATATCTGCCGGAGACGCAGGAGTGGGTGATCTCGATGTATCGACTCGCGAAGCAACTCGATCCCACGCGACTCGTGGAGGACAACTCGCCCTGCAACTACGACCACACGGAGACCGACCTCAACACGTGGCACGACTATCGTCCCGGCTACGCGTGGCGCGAGGGCATGGAGCACATCTCGCGCAGCACGTTTCCCGGATCGACATGGAATTTCATCGGGGGTCGCACCCAGGGCGATCAGCCGATGTTCAACAGCGAGTGCGGCAACGTCTGGGGTTACGAGGGCAGTGCGGGCGACGTCGATTGGACGTGGGACTATCACATCATGCTGAATGTATTTCGGCGTCACCCGAAGCTATCCGGCTGGCTCTACACCGAGCATCACGACGTCATCAACGAGTGGAACGGCTACTTCCGCTACGATCGTTCGGAGAAGTTCACCGGCCTCGATGCGTTCGTGCCGCAGATGTCGCTCAACGATCTGCACGCTCCGTTCTACATCTCGACGGGCGACGAACTCTGCCGCGATGTGACACCGAGTCAGGTCGTCGACGTGCCGCTGTTCGCGTCGTTTCTCACCGATCGCGCGCCCGGCTCGCGACTCGTGCTGCGCGCGCAGCTCTACGGCTGGAACAACCTCGGTCAGCGCGAGGAGTATTCCGTTTCGACTGAGACGATTCCGTTCGAGCCGTGGATGTCACGCGAACTGAAGCCGCTGCGCGTGATGATGCCGAAGAAGCCCGCACTCGCCGTGCTCGCGCTCACGCTCGAGAGCGAGGCCGGCGCCGTGCTGCACCGCAACTTCACGACGTTCCTCGTCGCCGACGGGGCGTCTCCGCGCTGGGAAATGCGCAACGTCTCGGGACGTCACCAACGACTCGTGCGTTTCGCGCCATCGACCTTCAGCGCGGCGCAGTGGTCGCAGAAGCAGTGGAACGTGCTCGACGGTCTGAAAGTGAACGGCGCGGGCAGCGGTTTCTTTGAGTATCGCCTGCCGTGGCCGGAGCATCTCGACGCGAAGAAAGTCACGGGCGCCACGCTCGTCTTCGAAGCATCGGCGAAACAGCTCTTCGGCAAAGATCGCGAGGGTGCGGAGAACATTCCGGCTGACGCGGATTTCATGCGGGGCTTCGGCACGCACGATCCGAGCGCGAATCCCAACGCGTATCCGATGACGGATACGACGAAGTTTCCGACCGCCGTGCGTGTGCGCGTGAACGGACTTGCGGCCGATGTCGTTTCGTTGCCTGACGACCCCGCGGATCATCGCGGTGTGCTCTCGTGGCACGCGCAGCCGCGCGACCGCAAACTGCGCGAGGCGGGTTCGTATGGATATCTCGTCGAAGTCACGCTCCCGCCGGCCGCGCTCGAAAAAGCTGCGACCGCTGGTGAGATCGTGCTCCGGTTCGAAGTGGACGACGCGCTACCCGGCGGACTTGCGCTCTACGGTGAGCGTTTCGGCCGTTATCCCGTCGATCCGACGCTCGTGTTTCATCTCCGCTAAGCGGACGCGCCGCCTGGAGCACGCGTGAAATGACGCGTGCTACAGGTGCGCCCTTCAGTGAATCGGCACGGCCTCAATCGGCTCCGCGCTTTCAGCAAACTCGCGCGTGCGCTCGCGGAGGTTTTCGCGATGCGGATGGAAGATCGGGCGCGACGTGGCGCGCTGGCGTGAGCGCCACCACCAGCCGGCCGCGACCACCACCGCCGCCGCGCCCGCGGCGCCGACAAGCGCTCGTGTGTGCGTGGAAGACGACGCCGGTTGCCGCCAACCGCCCGCCGGCGTCATGCGCCCCTGCGACGGTTCGAAGAGATTTCCCTGCTCGAAGGGCGCGGGATCGCCGCGGCGCAGATACGTGCGGAAAAACGCGCCGGTGATTGCTTCGGTGATTCCCGGGGCGACACCGTAGCCGAGTCGTGCGGCGCGCGTGGCGAGTCCCACCGGCACTTCCGCGCGCGGACGACGCGCCACGGCCACGAGGGCATCGGCGACTCGCTCCGGCGGATCGACCATGATCGGCGTCGGCTTGAGCATCGCGCCGGAGACGTTTGCGCCGTGTTGATAACCGGGCGTGTCGATAATGCCGGGAAAGAGGCACGAGATGTGAATGTCGCGATGTGGAATGAGTTCCTGTCGCAGGCCCGCCATGAAGCCGCGCAGGCCGAACTTCGCCGCCGTGTAGGCCGAGGCGAACGGCACGGGCACGAAACCGCCGACGGAAATGTTGGTGATCATCGTGCCGCGCTTTTGGCGGAGAAAAATCGGGATCACGGCGGACGCAGCGTTCATCGCGCCGAACAGATCGATCTCCACGACGCGGCGGTGTTCTTCGATCGTCGCGCGTTGAAACGGGCCGAAAAGTCCGACGCCAGCGTTGTTGATCCACACATCGATGCGGCCAAACGCATCGAGCGTCTGTTGCGCGAGATTCTGCACCGCGTCGGCATCGGCGACATCGGTCGGCACCGAACGCGCGTGGCAGCCGAGCGTGGCGCATTCGCCGGCAACTTCCTGCAGCGCCTCGGTGTTGCGTGCCGCGAGAACGAGCCGCGCGCCTTCGCGGGCAAACGCGTTAGCCGCGGCGCGTCCGATGCCGCTGGAAGCTCCAGTGATGACGACGACCTGATCGCGCAGCGACCGGTCAACGGAGGAAAAAGGGAGAATGGAGGACTTCATCGCCAACGATATCCGCGCTGCGCCGCGCTGTCGTTGGGAGACGGTCCGAACCGCCACTGGGGAATTGGCCGAGCCAGTGTGCGGCTCGGGTCGGGACCAAGTGCGCACCGGGTCGGGACACGATGCGGACACGGTCGCGACAAGGTGCGTGCAACGTCGCGACAAGGTGCGGACCGAGTCGGGATGAAGTGCGCGCCGATCCGGGACGATGCGTGGTCTGCCTTCAGCGGCGGTCGTAGATGACGCTGGTTTCCTGCGTGCCGCGCGGGGTTTCGACTTTGGTCGTCACGCGGAGCTGGCGGCCGACGGAGAGCAGTTCCCACGTTTCGTGGATGTTCATTTTGCTGCCGGGCGGTCCCCAGATGAAATCCACGACGGAGTCGAAAACGATTTTCCGATCGTCGCCGGCGCGCTGGGCTTTGGTGACGCGCGGCATGTTCATCACTTCGGAGCGCGTCTCGGTGCCGTCGAGCGTGTAGGTTTCTTCGGACACGCGATCGGCGGCGAACTCGAGAATGCGCGTGGATTTCACCGCGAGGCGGTCGCCTTGGTGATCCACGTCGAAGCGCGCGGGCGAGGAACCGGGACCGTTGCGGCCGAACTCGGAAAGGTCCTCGTTGAGAATCCACACGCCGGAGAAGTCAGCGGCCGGGCGCGTGAACTTCACGGGCGGAAGCTGGAGCGATCGGCGATAGTCGGCGGTGATTTCCGCGTAGCGGGGATCGTCGAGATTCACGAGCCGCGGATCGGCCATGAGCTGGGCGTAGGTGCTGCGCGTGACGTTGCGCACCATGCCGGCCCACGTGACGTAGAACGTCCATTTCGGCTGACGATCGAGGATCTCGAGCGCGGGAGGATTGCCGACTTCGGCGAGCGCGAGCGGTTTGCCCTGCGAGAGTTTTTCGAGGCTTTCGTAGTAGGACTGCGCGAAGTCGTTGCCGTAGACGTCGAGGCCGAGCACGTCGACATACTCGATGCCGGGGAAATACTTCTCGTGCTCCATGCCGGGCCGGCTGACGCGGTCCATGCTCCAGACCCAGACGAGATTCTTGAGCTGATGGTGGTTTACGAGGCGGTCGAAGATCTGGCGGTAGAGTCGCTCGGTGCTGTATTCGCCGGTGCGGCCGCCCCACCAGAACCAGTCGCCGTTCATCTCGTGATACGGACGCCAGAGGACGGGCACGCGCGCGGCCTGTAGTTGTTTTAAGAATACAGCGATCGCATCGACCTGCTGCATCCATTTCGTGTGCAGTGCGGTGCCGGGCGTGAGGACGTCGCGGAATTGTTCGTCGAGCAGTTTGCCCTGGACGCTCTTGAGGGCTTTGGGGTCGCTGTCGGGGAGCTGTCGAAACGTGACGGGTTCGTCGGCCGTGGGCGGCACGGCGTGCCAGCAGATCGTGACAAGCGCGCCGAGCTGATGCTGGCGGATGCACTCCTGCACGATCTCGGGGCGGGCGAGATAGGAATCGGAGTCGCCCTCCTTCGCGTGGCCGAAATCGGTGCTGAAGACGGCCGGCATGTGCCCGGTGTAGTCGGCGGCGAACTGCGTGTTGCGGTCGCGGATGGCCGGGTAGTTGTGCTGACCCGTGAGCATGTGTCGGCCCGAAAGATCGTAGAGCAGCTGGAGCAGCGCGCGGGTTTCGGGCATCGCGCCTGGCGTGACCGGTTCAGCGGAACGAGTCGCGGCGTGGGCGACGGAAGAGAAAGCGGCGAAGAGAACGAGCGCGGACAGGCGGAGGAGGTGCATCGGGTAGGGAGGGAAGGGGGACCTGTGCGCCTGACGCGAAGTGTCCGCCGAAGTGGCGGAGAAATGTGCGAGCCAGGGAGTGCGGGAGTTTTATGACACGCTGCGGTTTTTCCCGTTGATGCGGCACTACTAATGCAAAGAGAGAGCGCAGTTCATTGGCGCCTTCCGGCACAACACACATCCCCAGCTATCAACATGATCTCGCGTAAACTGATTCCGACGTTGGTTCTCGTTTTCTGCGCAATGGGCGCGCCGCTCTCTGCTCAGACGCTAACCCGCAAAGGTGAGATGACGCGGACTGTCATTCAAACCTCGGGGACCACCTACGAGATTAGCTACGCGGTATCAGCCGAATGGTCGTGGGACGACGTGACCGATGCCGGTCAACATCCCTCCTCGGTGTCGTTTTCGCGAGGCGCTGGACAGGATGCAACCGTCCCGGTCGTGCTAAATAGTCATCACGAGGATAGCGGGGACGGCTACGAAGTTTTCTCCTATGCTGACAATGAGGAGGGAGTGGTTGGTTTCAGTCAGACGGGCTCTAACATTCCTTCGTCGCTCACGATCACAGCGTCCTTCACCGGGGGAGTTTTCGATGGGGATGTCTCAAGCGTCGAGTTTGTCGGGGGTAATATGCCCGCGCCGAGCCTGTTTTCAGCCGAGACGTTCAATGCGGCCCTCAGTGGACAATTTGACGGCTTGGTGAATTTCTCGGCGTTTGAGGGGGGGGAGGGCGCCGACGAAATTGTGTTCGGAATCGCGCTCTATTCAGGAAGCGGACTGGTTGCGTCCTCCATGCTCGATGTGGAGGACACCTCCTATGATTTCGGCTCGTTGTTGCTCGAAGATGGAGAGTTTTACCAAATGGGTCTGTTCCAAGGCCTACGTTTCGGCGACGTTGGGTATATCTCGGCGACGATAATCTCGTTTACGGCGATCCCGGAACCGGGCACGTGGGCGGCAATCGCGGGTGTCGCTGCTCTCGGTCTGGTGCTCGTGAAGCGCGGTCGCCGGACGCGCGCGTAAGCGACGGGAGATCTGGATTGCGACATCGCCGGTGAGAAAACTCCCGGCAGCGTTGACAGGGAGCGGGCCGGTTCGCTGGCTCGTCCGATGGTCTTTGCTTCGCGTCTTCTCCGTCGTTGCGCGCTCGTCGCGGGAATGGGTGCGCTCGCTTTGCAGGCGAGCACGTTGCCGTGGGGCGATGGCGTGAATTTGCAGCCCTCGTATTTCGCGGAGGGTCACGTGACCTTCGGCTGGTCGCTGATGAAGGAGTATCCGGCGATCCGCACCGTGCGCATCGAGATCGAGCCGAGCGTGCCGATGGAAACCGCGACGCGCTGGCTGCGCGAGGCGCACGCCGAGGGCCTGCGCGTGATCGCGACGTATCATCATTATCCCTACAACGGCTCCGACAGCGCCGAGGAGTTGCTCAATGCCGCGCGGTGGTGGCGGAAGAACTACGCCGCGCTCGAGGCCGCGGCGCCGGGATTGATCGTCAACCTGATGAACGAGTGGGGCAGCCACGAGCAGACGGCGGAGACGTTTGCGGCAGCCTACAATCCCGCGATCGCGATCGTGCGCGAAGTGTATGCCGGTCCGCTCATCATCGACGTGCCGGGCTGGGGGCAGGAGACCTACGTGGCGCGCGATGCGTCGAAGCTGTTGCCCGACGACAACCTCGTGTTCTCCGCGCACATTTACGCGAGCGGCTGGGTGAAGCAGGGCCCGGATCGCTGGATGACGGCGGACGATCTCGATGCGCTCGATGAGACCGGGCGTCCCGCGATCATCGGTGAGTTTGGTGGCGAGCGCGAAGGCGAGTCTGACTGGAGCGGCATCGTCGACTACGCGCGCGAAAAAGGCTGGCCGCTGATCGCCTGGGCATGGAACGGCGACGGCGAGCGCATGAACATGGTGCAGCCGTATTGGGGCGACGAGCCGAAGGCGGCCCACTACACGCCGCACCCGTATTTTCAGAAGGTCTATTCCAAGCTGCGTTCGCCTGCGCCGGCTCCGCGGTGAGTCGCAACTTGCGACTCCGTGCGGATGACTTACGCGCGCGGGAACATTCGGAAAACGGACGAAACCAATCCGCGGTTTTATTGTGAACCGTTGGCAGGAGTTGGTGTGAGACGCTCGAGTTCGGCGGCTGATGCCGGCTCGTAGAAAAACCGACGAGGCTGTTGGCAGTGCTCCGCTCGCGGCGCCCCGAGACGGACACGTTCGATCTGTCGTGCGCGGCTTCGTGTTGCGCGAATTCCTTTTCCCATTCCGCAGAGACCATGGCGATCACACCCATACGAGTGGAACCGCACGAGCCGGTCGCGCCGGCGCGGAGTTTCGTTTTCGATCTGCTGCGCGCGGCGGCGATCTGCAGCATCCTCCTCGCGCACTCGGGGCCGCCGGCATTCGTGGCGCAGTTGAGAAACTTTGACGTCGTGCTCGTGGTGCTGATCGGCGGCGCGGTGTGCGCGTTGGCCAATGAGCGCCGCCCGATTGAGCCCGTGGCCTACATGAAGAAACGCGCGCTGCGGCTGCTCGCGCCCACCTACGTGTTCCTCGCGGGATATTTTGTGCTGATGGAAATCGTCGCGCCCGCGCGCTTCGATGCCGAGATCATGCTGCGCACGTTTCTGCTGGCGGACGGAATCGGCTACGTGTGGATCCTGCGGATTTTCCTGATCGTGGCGTTGCTCGCGCCGTGGTTGCTGCGGTTGCGCGACCGGGTGAGCCCGCGAGCCTACTTCGCGTTGCTGTTCTGCGCGTATGTGGCGGACGAAGCGGTGTATGCGATGTTCGAGCGACTGCCAGTCACGCGCGCAAGCGAGTGGGTGGAGTTCACGCTGTTTTACGCGGTGCCGTATGGCGCGATCTTCGGGCTCGGACTGCGCTGGCCGCGAATGTCGCAAACCGAGGCGGCGCGGTGGGCGGTGGCGGCGTTCGCGGTGTGGCTCGCGATGCTCGCGGTGATCGATTCGCTCCACGCCTCGGTGCGCACCTGGGACTACAAGTATCCGCCGCGCGCGATTTACGTGTGGTATGGCCTGGCGGCGGGGCACGCGGTTTACGCGATGTTTCTGGGCGCCGATCTCGGACGCGGAAGAGCCGCGCGCGTGGTGGAATTCGTTTCCGCACAATCGCTCTGGATTTACCTCTGGCACATCCCGAGTCTGCAGGTCGGCCGCGAACTCGCACAGCGGCTCGACCTCCCGGCACCGTGGGTGACGAAGTGGCTCGTGACGACCTCGCTCAGCCTTTCGCTGACGTGGACGCAGACGAGACTCGTAGCTTGGTATCGGCGGACACGTCAGCCGACCGGCATGAAACGGTGGTTTTTGGACAACGTGCTGCAATGTTGAGCGCTGCGCACGCGACGCGAGAAGGCGCTGGAAAATCCTTGGTCGGCGCGCTTCATCGACGGGGTGAGTCTCCCGATCAAAGGCCAACGCTACGTCAGCGAACGTGAACCCGAGCTCGGACTCGGCGTGATCACCGGAGTGGAGGGCGGGCGCGTCGAAGTGTCATTTCCCGCGACCAACGAACGCCGGATCTACGCCGCCGGCACGCCGGTGTTGAAACGCGTGGTGTTTCGCGTGGGCGACACCGTGACGGCACGCGACGGTTCGCGCGTGCTCGTCGAAGCGGTCGAGGAAGACGATCAGGGACTCGTGGTTTACCTGGGCGAGGGGAAGCGTTTGCGCGAAGACGAGATCTCCGACGTCACCAGCGTGAACTCGCCCGCGGAGCGCCTGCTGGCGGGACAGACCGATTCGAGCGACGTGTTCGATCTGCGCTATCAAGCGCTCGTGATGCGCGAGCGCCTGCTCTCTTCCCCCGTGCGCGGTTTTCTTGGCGGACGCATCGATTTGCTGCCGCACCAGTTTTACATCCTGCAGGAAGTCTCAACGCGCCAGGTGCCGCGCGTGCTGCTCTCCGACGAGGTGGGCCTCGGCAAGACCATCGAAGCGTGCCTGATCCTTCATCGGTTGCTCGAGTTGGGGCGCGTGAAGCGCGCGCTCATCCTCGTGCCCGAATCGCTCGTGCACCAGTGGTTCGTGGAGCTGCTCCGGCGTTTCAATCTGTGGTTCACGATCGTGGACGAGGAGCGTTGTCACGATGTGGAGTCGCGCGATCCCGCGGACAACCCGTTTGGCTCTGCGCAACTCGCGCTTTGCAGTGTGAACTTCGTGGCGCAAAACGAACGTCGCGCCACTCAGGTCGTCGAGGCGGGCTGGGATCTCGTGATCGTCGATGAGGCGCATCACCTCGGCTGGACGCCGGAAGCGGCGAGTCCGGAATATCGCCTGGTCGAGCAACTCGCGGCCCAGACGCCCGGTCTGCTGCTCCTCACCGCGACGCCGACGCAGCTCGGCCTCGAAGGACACTTCGCGCGGCTACGTTTGCTCGATTCCGCGCGTTTTCGCGATCTCGAGCAGTTTCGCGCGGAGGCCGAGAGCTACGCGCGCGTGGCGGCGGTTGCTAACCGCCTGGTCGAGGGCAAACCGCTCGGCGAAAAGGATGCCGCGAGTCTCGCAAAGATTTTCACGAAGGATCCCGAAGGACTCGCGCAGCATCTTGACGCGGTGAAGCAGGGCCGGCCGGGTGCGCGCGAGGCGCTTCTGCGCACCTTGCTCGACCAGCACGGCACGGGACGCGTCGTGTTTCGCAACACGCGCGCGGCGATGACCGGTTTCCCGAAGCGCAAGTTCTGTCCCGCGCCGCTCGATCCCGATCAAAACGTGACGCTGCTCGCGCGCATCGGCCGCGAACTGCAAGCGGAGGAAAACGGCGAGGCCGAATCGGTGCGTTATTCGTTCAAGGGCGATCCGCGGCTCACCTGGCTCGTTGGCCTCATGCGCGAACTCGCGCCGGCAAAGATCCTCCTCATCTGCAAATCGCAGCGGAAGGTGCTCGCGCTCGCCTCGGCGTTGCAGGAACTCACTTCGGCCAAGGTGGCGCTGTTTCACGAGGGTCTGCCGCTCGTGCAGCGCGATCGCAACGCGGCGTGGTTCGCCGAGCCCGACGGAGCGCAACTGCTCATCTGCTCCGAGATCGGCAGCGAAGGCCGCAACTTCCAGTTCGCGCATCACCTCGTGCTCTTCGACCTGCCGCTCAACCCCGGACTCGTGGAGCAGCGCATCGGCCGTCTCGATCGTATCGGGCAGACGGATACGATCCGCATTCACGTGCCCTACGTGCGCGGCAGCGCCGACGAGTTCGTGCTCGATTGGTATCACCGCGGCCTGAGCGCCTTCGAAGCGCCGATGCATGGCGGCGCGGAGTTTCAGGCCAAGTTCCGCCCGCGCTTGCTCGAACTCGCCGCCGAAGCGGCCGGCGCGGGTGGGGATGCAATCCGGGAAAAGTTCGAGCAATTGATCGCCGAGACGCAGGCGTTTCGCGACAAGCTCGCGGCGAAGATGCGCGAGGGCCGCGACCGGTTGCTGGAACTCAATTCGTTTTCGGCGCCGAAGGCGCAGGAAATCGTGGAGCGTCTGCGCGAAGCCGAAGCCGACCCGACGTTGCGACGTTTTCTCTACGAGTTGCTCGAGCACTTCGGCGTGCGCGTGAAGGAATACGAACAGGGCGAGCTGTTCCTCGATCCATCGCATGCTTACGTTGAAAGTTTCCCCTCGATCGAGCGTGACGGCATGCTCGCGACCTTCGACCGTCGTCGCGCGTTGGCGCGCGAGGACATTCGGTTTCTCTCCGCGGATCACGGCCTCGTGCGCGACACGATCGATCTGCTGATCGACAGTCCGCAAGGCTGCACGGCGTTTGGCACCCTGCCGGCGGATGAGCCGAATCTGCTGCTCGAAGCGGTGTTTGTTCTGGAGACGGTCGCCGACTCGCGCTGGCACGTGGATCAGTTTCTCGCGCCGGCGCCGGTGCGCGTGGTCGTGGATCTTCGCGGCCAGGATTTCACCGCGGAGCGCCCCGTCACGGCGCTGGCGGGCGAGGTGGACGACGGCGATCTGGCGAGCTTTCTCGCGCGTCCGGGATTCAGTCCCGAGGTGCTGCGGCGCATGATCGAATCCGCCGAGAGCGCAGCGCGCGCGCAAAGCGAGTCACGGCGGAAAGCTGCGGCGCAGCAGGCGCGGCAGGCGCTCACCGGAGAGATCGAGCGACTCGCCGCACTGCGAAAACTCAACGACCTCGTGCGGGCCGAGGAGATCGCGCTCGCGAAGATGCAACTCGAACAAGTCTGCGGCGCCATCGAGGACGCGCGACTGCGACTCGATTCGCTGCGTCTCATTGTCGAGACACCGGTCGAGCGTTGAGTGTTGTGCGTGTTTCGGTGCAAACTCGCGCCACCCCTCGAACTTACTCTCCCCATCCCATGAAAAAACTCCTGCCCTTCGTCTCTCTCGCTGTGCTGCTCGCCGCGTCCCATGCCCCGGCGCAAAATCCCACCGCTCTGTCTGCCGCGACGGTGTCCCCGGCGGATCCGTTCTGGCCCGCCGACGGAAAATTCGACGCCAAAGGCCGCACGTCGTCGTGGGATGGTTTTCGCAAGAAGAACGCCGAGCGCCGCATGCAGTTTGCCGCGCGCAAGGCGCAGGATCAGGGCGCGATCGTCTTCGTGGGCGATTCGATCACCGAAGGCTGGCACACGCTCGAGCGCGATTTCGCGGACATCGGCGTAAAGGTCGCCAACCGCGGCATCGGCGGAGACACCACGCCGAACCTCCTTTATCGTCTGCAGGAAGACGTGCTCGACCTGCACCCCCGTGCGCTCGTGCTCACCATCGGCACCAATGATCTGGGCGAGCACACGTCGCCGGCCGACATCGCCGACAATCTCCGTCGCGTGCACGAGCGCATCCGCGCCGCGTATCCCACGATCCCGATGGCGTGGTGCCTTGTGATGCCCCGCGAGCCGCGCGACGGTTTTGCCGAGCGTATCGGGCAACTGAATACGCTCATTCGCGAAATCGCCGCCAAGGATTCTCGCGTCACCGTCGTGGATACGTTCACGCCGCTCGCGCTGGAAGACGGTTCCTCGAAGCCCGACGCCTACGTGCCGGATCGTCTGCACCTGAACGAAACCGGCTACGCGATCTGGAAAAAGGTGCTCCATCCGGTCGTGGCCGGCTGGAATCTGAAGTGATCTTCACGCACCGACTCGCGCCGCACTGAGGCGCGAGTCGGTGCGCACCCTGCCGCGGCATCATGCAGGGTGGTGCCCTTTGCGGGCGAAGTGATGCGTCATCGTCGCATCGATCGTGTGGGCCAGCGCCACGACGATGCCGACTGTGATCCAGTAACTGGAGTCGATGGGGAGCAGCTCTCCGGTTTGCTCGTCGATCACGCCGCCGGCAACGAGCGGTGCGATGACCAGCACGAACCAGAGGAACGCCGATCCAAACAGCTCCAATAACGCGAAACCGCGGTGACCGAGATAGAGGTCACCGAGCCCCGGAAATATTGCCGAAAGCAGCGCAGCCCGTCCGGCCGACTTGAATGGCGCACCGCACGCGGAGCAGCTGGGCGGATGTCCGGGCACGACGGCGAAGCACTTCGGACAGAGGTGTTCGAGATGATTGGTCTCCGAGGTTTCTGCGCCGGTCCGCGGTTGGACGATGTCTGACAGGAACTGATGCAGAAATTTTCGTTCTGCTCGCGCCACGCCCTGAAACTTCAGTTTGAGGCCGCGGTGGAGTTTCACCTGGCAGATGCCGTTCCACGTCGAGGACACCGAGGCGATCTGTTCGTAGCGAAGCTGCGAGACGAGATCCCGCGGACGTTTGCGTGAATCGATCTGCACCAGCAGAATGCGTTGCGTCGTGAACACGAGTGCGCGGCGGTTGAGGTAATAGGCGGCCCAGCCCACGAAGAAGTGTTCCGCCAGACTTACGGTTGTGCCCGCGGTGACGAAAAACACGCGCTCTTCCGGTCGGAGGATGGGGCGGATACGCGGATCGAGTTTCTTGAGCAGTTGAAAGCGACGCTTGGAACGGCGTCGCGCCAGCCAGCCTTCGCCAGCGAAGAGCGTTTGGAAGTCGTAGGGCGAGGGAGCGACGTCAGGCGCAAGCAGATCCTGAAATCGCCGGGCGGAAGCCAGAGCGGTCATGGGGATGAAGCGGGGGAAAGCGTCCTTCACTTCACGCCCGAACCGGCCGCACCAAGCGGCAGGCATGGCTGAAGCAGGATGCGCGATCTCCGCACGCCGGCGCCCCGGCGACAACGCGAATT
>Ga0182793_1000023_pt1 | contig 153039 bp, 124 predicted proteins | sample Passage237A_FD_130498 | JGI IMG/M metagenome (GOLD analysis project Ga0182793, IMG submission 130498) | Cellulose adapted compost microbial communities from Newby Island Compost Facility, Milpitas, CA, USA - Passage2 37A (version 2) (version 2) ... | reverse complement strand
GAACTCGGTCTGCTCGTATGGCAGGATTTTATGTTTGGTTGCACGCTGTATCCGGGCGACGATGCGTTTGCGAAGAGCGTGCATGAAGAAGCGGCTTATCAAGTGCGCCGACTGCGTCATCGCGCGTCGCTCGCGTTGTGGTGCGGCAACAACGAGATCTGGTCGATCAACGTGCACGATTTGGTGAAACCCGAGTTCACCAAGGAGCGCGCCGCCTACGAACGCATTTTCCACGAAGTGCTTCCGCCGGTTGTCGCGGCTTACGATGGCGTGACGCCCTATTGGCCGGCGTCGCCTTGGCGAGGCGACATCGCCGCCGATCATGCGGCGGGCGAGAAGCGCGGCGACACGCATTATTGGGATGTCTGGCACGCGCGTCACCCCGTGAAAGATTACGAGAAGTGGGCGTTTCGCTTCGTGTCGGAATTCGGCATGCAGAGCTACAGCTCGTCGGCGACCAACGCTACCTTCTGTCCGCCCGAGGACGACAATGTTTTCGGGCCGGTAATGGAAAATCATCAGAAGAACCGCGCTGGAAATCAGATCATCCTCGATTACGTGTCGCGTCGTTACCGTTTCCCGAAAGGGCAGGACGCGTTGATCTATCTTTCGCAGCTGAATCAGGCGTACTGCATGCAAGTCGGCGTGGAACATTACCGTCGCCTGATGCCGCGCTGCATGGGCGCATTATATTGGCAGCTCAACGACTGCTGGCCCGTCGCCTCGTGGAGTTCGATCGAGTTCACCGGACGCTGGAAAGCGCTGCAGTACATCGCGCGACGTTTCTTTGCGCCGGCGCTCGTGAGCGCGCACATCCCCGGCGACGAGGGCGCGATCATCGGCAACTACCGCACGAGCAATGTGCGCGAAGTGCATCTCTACACGGTGTACGACGCGCCCGAAAAAGCGCGCGGACAACTCCGCTGGGAGTTGTTTCACGTCGATGGACGCGTGCTGCAACGAGGACGAAAAAACGTCGTGCTCTCGCCCGGCGAAAGCGTGAAACAACAAACCCTCGACCTAAGCCGTTCGCTGGAAAAATACGGACGCGATTCGCTCTACCTGCGCATCGCCCTGGAAATGGGAAAAACACGGGTGAGCGAGGATACCGTTTTCCTGACGCCGCCGCGGTTTCTCGCGCTACCCAAAGCGAAAAAGATCTCAACAACGATCAAGCTCACCTCGCCCAAAACGGCGACGATCACCTTTGAGTCGAAGGTGTTTCAGCACCGTTTCGCGTTCGATTTTCCGGGGGTGGACTGGCGCGCGAGCGACAATTTTTTCGAGCTCTATCCGTCGGAGCCGAAGACGGTGGAAGTGACCTTTGCCCGACCGGTAACTCTCGCCGGTTTGAAAAAAACGCTCGCCCATCGGTCGCTGGTGGACACGTATTAAACGTTAAATCACCCCCTTTAGTCCCCGCTTCACCCCATGCCTAAGCTTTTTGGAAGTTCCGATCGCGCTCTCAACCGCGACTACGTCATCGCCGACGCCGATAGAATTCCGGTCCCCCAAAAAGTGGCCTATGGCTTGGGCACCACCTTGGATATGTGGGGCAACTGGCTTTATCCGAGCCTCATTTGGATTGTATTTAATATCTATCTCGGTGTGCCGCCGTGGTTGGTCAGTACGGCGCTCATGTTGAATCGATTGTTCGACGCTATTTCAGATCCGTTCTTCGGATGGTTGTCGGATAATACAAGGACACGATGGGGACGTCGTCGCCCGTATATTCTCATCGGCTCGCTGATGGCCGGTATATTCTTGCCCGCGCTTGTGTGGGTGTCTCCCGGCTGGGGAAGTGTACATATGTTCGGATACGAGATTCCGAACTACTTCTGGTACATGGTGGCCTCTTCGGCGATTTATATTACGATCGTCAGTTGCTTTAATGTTCCCTGGCAAAGTCTGGGCGCGGAGATGACGCCCGATCTTCACGAACGCACCAGCCTGTACACTTATAAAACCGCGCTGCAAAAGCTGCCGGAGATTGGTCTCTTCGCGGCGGCGGCTTTCTCCACGTCGACCGTCTGGGCGGGCGCGACAAAAGATAACGCCGGCGAACGCCTCGGATTGATGATGGAGCGTACGGGCGCTTGGTTCTCGGATTTTTTCACCAGCCTTTTTGCCCTCGACTGGAAGACCTTGGGGCCGTTGCTGACGAATCCGTTTGGATGGGCGACCCCCGATGAATCAGGTCAACAAGTGAATAGCCTGCTTGGTGCGCAGGTTTATACGATCATCTTGGGCGGGTTGATGATCCTGGTGGGCATGTTTGTTTTTCTCGTCGTCAAAGAGCGCTATTATCACCGCCTGATCGAGAAGAAGCACGATCGCATCCGTCTAAGAGAGACATTCTGGGAGGTGCTGAAGTGCCGCCCCTTCCGTGCCAACTTGTCGATGGCTTTTGCCTACGCGATGGGCACCGCGATGGTGGGAACGCTCGGTTATTACGCCACGGTTTATTATGTCTGCCGAGGCGATGTGACGGTCGGGTCCGTATGGAATTTCTGGATGGGGGCTTCCAACTCGATCGTGGGCCTCATCGGTGTCGTTTTCTTTGCGAAACTCGCTCGCTGGCTTGGTAAGCGTGCTACGATGGCAACTGTACAACTGACCGCCATCTGCGTGTTTATTTCCACCTGGTGGTTATATACCCCGGATATTGTTTGGCTGCAGATTTTCGCCTCCGGGTTGATCGCGTTTTCGGGTGCGGGATTTTGGATGCTGTACGGTTCGATCGGTGCGGACATCATCGACTACGACGAACTCCAATACGGCAAACGCCGCGAAGGCGCTTTCACCGCTTGCGGTAGCTGGATCATGAAAGTCGGTCAGGCGGTGGGCATCGGCGCATCGGGTTATATTCTCTCGGCGACGGGCTTTGATTCAAAGCTGGGGCCGAACCAATTGCCCGAAGCGATTTTTAATATTCGTCTCTACCTCGCGTTGATTCCCGTCATCGGTCTGGTGATCGCGTTGATCATGCTGTCGCGATTCACGCTCACGCAAAAAGACACCATGGAAATCCGCGCCCAACTCGAGGCGCGTCGCGGAAAGGTGTGATCTCGCATTGCCTGCGCGCGGCGGGACGCGCAGGCTTTGGTTGCTGCCGGAATGAAACCCCAAGTCCTGCTGGTTTTTCTCACCCGCTTCGAAGAAAGCATGGCGATGCTCAAAGGCATCGCGCATTACGAGCGCTCGCATCGTCCTTGGTCGGCGTTTCTCGATGACGAAGCGCGCGCCGAAAATGACGCGCAGTGGTTGCGCAGCAAAAAATGGAATGGTGTGATCAGTCGTCACACGACGCCGGCATTGGTGGATACGTGTGCCGAGTTGAAAATTCCGCTGGTGGATCTGAACGACGTGCCGCCGTTTCCGAGCGTGCCGAAGATCCGTCCCGACAACGCGGGTATCGGCCATCTGGGCGCGGAGCATTTCATGGAACGCGGCTTCAAGAGCTTCGGTTTTTGCGGCTTCTCGACCGATCCCTGGGCATGCGAACGTCGCGATGGTTTTGTCGAGGCGCTTCAGCTGGCGGGGCACACCTGCGATGTTTTTGACGTCGAGTACCCGGGAGACCTCACGCCGTTTTGGGATGCGAAACAAACGGCGGCGCTCGCGAGCTGGTTGAAGCGTTTGCCCAAACCGGTGGGCGTGATGGCATGTGTGGACATGCGAGCGCTGCAAGTCGTCGCCGCCGCGCAAGTCGCGGGTTTGCTCGTACCCGAAGAGGTGGCGGTGCTCGGCGCCAACAATGATACGATTCGCTGCGAACTCGCGTATCCGCCGCTATCGAGCGTGGCACCCAATGCGTTTCAATCCGGCTATCACGCCGCGGAGACATTGGTGCAGTTGATGTCGGGCAAGCCCGTGAGCGAGCCCGATCGCCGCATCGAACCGCTTGGTGTGATCACGCGTCAATCGACGGATATTCTCGCGATCGAAGATAAGAATGTCGCCGCGGCGTTGAGCTATATCCGCGAGCACGCATGTCACGGCATCACGGTGGAAGCGGTGTTGAAGCACGCGTTCGCATCGCGCAGCCAGTTGGAGAAAAAATTCCGGCGGCACCTCGGGCGTTCGCCCCAGGCCGAGATCAGGCGGGTTCAGGTAGCGAAGATCAGGCAGCTGCTTTTTGAGACCGATTTCCCGCTGAAAAAAATCGCGGAGTTAACCGGATTCGAGCACGTGGAGTACATGTGCGTGGTCTTCAAACGCATCACAGGAGAGGCCCCGGGAAGCTATCGAAAGAAAATTCAGGCGAAGCATCCGTGACGTGCCGCGTGTTGGAGTCCTAATCGTGGGGTAGGGAAGGGGATTTTCACTCTAAGAATTGAGAATTTCGAGACCGTGAGATCACCGCAATTTAGGCTGGCAACAAATCTCAACTTTAAGGCAAGTGAACTCATTCACTTTTCGGCCTGCATGAATAAAGTATGCACGCTGCCACGGCCGGCGTCAGCCGGCGTGGGGCCGATCGATCACGATCGCCCAAGACACACCCCTAACCCAACACAAAACCTATGAAACGCCCCATTGCGCAGGTCGGCGTATATATTGCCGCGTCTGCGTTAGCATTGGCCATATGCCAGCAGGGTTTCGCCCAGCAGGTAGCCCAGCCGGCACCGACAGCCGCTGATTCTGATATCCCGGTCGATGACGAAACCGTCATCTTGTCCCCATTCACCGTTTCGGCAGACTCTGAAAATTCAGGTTACTCGGCGAAGGATACGCTGGCCGGATCCCGCGTACGAACGGAGCTGAAAGACATCGCATCGTCGATCAGCGTCGTGAATTCCGCCTTCCTGCGCGATACTGGTGCGCGTAATACACAGGACCTCCTTGTCTATACGACCAATACCGAAGTCGGAGGCATGAGTGGTAACTATTCCGGTCAGGGTGGCGGATCGACCTATAATGAGACCAATATCATGCTCCGTCCAAACACTAACACGCGTGTTCGCGGATTGGACTCCGCAGATAATACTCGTGACTACTTCCTGACGGAGATTCCTTGGGATGGTTACAATGTGGAGCGTGTTGATATGCAGCGCGGACCGAACTCGATCTTGTTCGGCGTCGGCAGCCCTGCAGGCATCATTAATGCCAGCATCAACACCGCGAGCTTCAAAACCGGAAACAAATTCGAAAACCGGATTGGCTCGTTCGGCTCTGTGCGCAACTCCCTCGATGTGAACTATGCGTTGATTCCCAATCAACTCGCCGTGCGCGTCACGGCGCTTGATGATAAAACGCTTTATCGTCAGGAGCCTGCTTATAATCGAGACAAGCGTCTCTTCACCGCCTTGCGCTTTGACCCGAAACTATTTGGCGACGGCAATCACACCTCTATCAAGGCGAACTTTGAGCGGGGCTATGTGCGGGCCAACCGTCCGCGTACTTTGCCGCCTGTTGACGGTTTGTCTCTTTGGTTTGCGAAAGATGCGGTGCCGGGAAGCGGAGTTCCTGCGCTGAACCAGTTAGTTTTGGATCCCAATACAACATGGAATATCTGGAGCAACCGGCAGGAATATGCCGCTATGTCGGGTTTCCTCGGGCGCATGTATAATTCCAACATGGCGTCTTTTTACGAAGCTGGGAATTCGACCCCTTTGCGCGTGATGGTGCCAGTACCATCTACGCTGGCGGCGATCGGCCCGGACGGGACGGTGGATAGCCAGGGCATTTCGGCTATGCCGTTCGTGCACCTGTGGGCACCTTCGGGTTATAGCATGTTTGCCAAACACGGCCGAAATCAATTGCCAGGCGGCGCTTATTATAGCGATTTCTCCCTTACGGATGCTTCCGTCTATAACTTCTACGATAAGTTGATCGACGGCCATAACAAACGCGAATGGCAGGATTGGAAAGCTGGTAATATTAATATTTCCCAGACGTTCCTTGATAATCGAATCGGTTTCGAGCTGGCCTACGACAAGCAGGAGTATACCGAAGGGCAGACATCCATCCTGCAGGGTGGTGAGTACCTCATCACGGTGGATATGAACACCCATCTGTCGGATGGTTCACCCAATCCGCATGTTGGACGGCCCGCCGTTGGAAGCAATGGCCAATATGGAAACAACTCGAACGATATCGAACGCGACAGCCTCCGCTTCACCGCTACAGGCGAGCTTCGCTTCGAAGACATTTTTGGCCGTAGCCGCTTGAGCCGGATCTTGGGTCGCCATGTTTTCACCGGACTCGCGTCGCGTGATGAAAAGGAGACATTGAACCGACAATGGTCGCGTTGGGGTGTCGATCCCGCGTTCGCCCTTAAAACGAATCAGCAGGTCGGTATTCAGCAAGGATCCCGCCAGTGGGAATATCTCGTTTATCTCGGCGACAGCCTGTTGGGTAGGAGTTCCCCCTCGGGAGCCAACTTGAGCAATCTCAATATGTATATCGGACCGACCCCGACGACTACGCTTCGGTACTTCGACTCAACGTGGAATGCCCCCGGTGTTGATCCCTCCGCCCCGTATTCCTATCCTTATATCAATACCGATGGCTCAATTACGATGGTCGATGATTCTACCCAGTCTGAGAACCCTGCAAATTACGTGGGCTGGACTACCGGTGAGTTTAATACACTCAATGCCGATGCCGGGGATATCAATCAATTGACCAATCGATATGCCGGGGTCTTCAATAAGACCGAGTCGGTGGCGATTACCTGGCAGGGGTATTTCTTCGATGGTAATCTGGTGCCGACGGTCGGTTGGCGAAAAGACACGGTCAGTACTCGTGCCGGTTCGGCTGCTCTTCATCCTGATTATGGGACGGTCATAGATTACGTCATTCCCTATGGGCAGACGACGAAAGTCTCCGGGAAATCCAACAGCTGGGGTGTTGTTGCCCATACCCCGAGGCAAATTCGCGAAAAACTGCCGTTCCGGACTGGTCTTAGCTTGTTCTACAACACTTCCGAAAACTTCAAGGCCGATGCTGCTCGCGCCGATATCGCAGGTCAGCTGATCGATAATCCAAGCGCGAGTACCAAGGAGTATGGATTCATGGTGACCACCTTGGATGATCGCCTGACCTTTAAGGCCACGTGGTACGAGACCAAGATGAAGAATGCCAATCTCGGGTACGACAGTGCGGGCTTCGGCGGTAACCTCTATTATGCATGGGCGGTCCCGACCTGGCTGGCTACTCACGCGCGCAGCTTGCTGGATGCGTCCTATACGGACGATTTCGGCGGCTGGCCGTGGGATAATATTGAAGGGGTCTGGTCTGATATGGCGAACAAAACGGGTAAGCAACCTGAGCGTATGCGTGAAATTGCGCGCGCGGTGTTCATGAACTTCCCGGCGACCCAGGAGTATCTGGACGAATACGGCATTCCGTTTGATCTCGCTAAAATGCATTCCGCTAACGAAGCGGACTGGATTGCCGCTGTTCCGAAAGCGAACTTTTGGGATCTTGGTCTGCAGCCTGCCTATAAAGACGCCTTCCGTTCGACCGGATCTGGCCCTGTGGCCACGGCGGACACCATTTCCAAGGGTATGGAGTTCGAGCTTACCGCTCAGCCCGTGCGCAATTGGAATATCACGCTCAACGCTTCGAAAACCGAAGCCTCTCGCGTATCGATCAGCCCGTCTCTCGATGCTTGGGTGCAGTTGTGGACCGATTATCTAGCCACCGACGCCGGTTTAGTGACCATGTGGGGCGGTAACACATTCCGTCAGGAATGGGCTAATAATATCGTGGCTCCCTACACCGTGCTGAAACGTCAGCAGGGGTCCTCGGCTCCGGAAATCGCACCATGGCGCTTCAACGGTGTCACCACCTACAACTTCAATGAAGGCCCGCTCAAGGGCGCTTGGATTGGTGGCGCCTACCGTTGGGAAGACAAGCGTATCCTCGGCTATCAATACGATGAGTCGATCAATACGTTGGACATCTCGAAGCCCTATTACGGTCCGTCGGATGATCACTTCGATATGTGGGTCGGATACAGCCGTCAGCTAACCAAGAAAGTTGGCTGGCAGATCCAACTCAATGTCCGAAATGTGGGCGAAAAGAAGAAGTTGGTTCCGATCACCATTCAGCCTGACGGCCGTGTCGCTGTCTCCCGTATCCAAGAAGGCATGACGTGGCAGATTACCAACACGTTTAACTTCTGATGTCTCTGACCAACTACCATCGCGGCGCGTCTCCCTCCTAGTTCGACGCGTCGCGGGGGTGTTATCGGCAGTAGCGCGGCAGGTCCGCGGGTACGGACCTGTCGCCGGAGGCAGGAGGATCGAGGGATCTTCCTGCCTTTTTATTTTGGAAATGGTTGTAGTTAAATTTTCACTACACGGATACGCCGGCTCCTCGCCAGCGGACGCTTTTCCACTTTCGCCTTACTTTTTCTTACATGGCCTTGGCATTCCTCCGTCGTGACACACTGAAGCGATCGACCGCTCGCGGGTTTCTGCTGGTGAGCTTCTGGTTGCTCGCGGCCAGCGCGCTGGTGGGAAGGCAGGGGCCGGTGACGTTGGCCTTTAGAGCGGAAGGCCCGGAGGAGTTGGCTTTTGCGCGGGAGTTGTGGGCCGATGTTCAGGCACCCGACGGGCAGACGTTGCGTTTGCCGGCCTATTATTCCGGCAAACATCTTTTCGAAGTGCGCGCACGGCCGGTCTGGGCGGGTAGCTATCGGCTAACGGCGGTTTTTGAGCGGGCCGGGGAACAATGGAAATCAGTATCCATTCAACGGATACACGATCAAGCGGTGGTCGATCAGGCCACGCGTCTGCCATCGGTGGGGCGTTCTACGAAGAATCCTGCGAGTTTCGAGTTGTCGGATGGACGCGAGTTCTGGCCGATCGGCGCCAATCTGGCGTGGACGACCGAGCGCAATGTAGAGCGTTTCTATCGTCGAGCGTTATCCGGGTTTGCACAAGAAGGGCTTAATTGGACGCGCATATGGATGAGCCATTGGGGGCGTTTGAACTTGGATTGGCTGCATCCGCACTCGGGGCGATCGCCGGCATTTGGACGTCTCGATCTGGATGTGGCAAAGCGCTGGGATCGTGTCTTGGAGCTGGCGGAGGAGCATGGAGTTTATGTGCAGCTGGTGTTGCAGCATCACGGTCAGGTCAGCTCACGCGTGAACTCCAATTGGGCGGAGCATCCATGGAACGCGGCCAATGGTGGTTTTCTGAACACACCTGAGGAATTTTTCACCTCGGAGAAGGCCCGGCAGCTGACGAAGCTAAAGTACCGATACGCGGTCGCGCGTTGGGGATGGTCGCCGGCGATTTTTGCATGGGAACTTTTTAATGAAGTGCATTGGACCGATGCGATGCGCACGCCCGAGGGCCGCGCGACGGTTGCGGCCTGGCACGCGGAGATGGCGGCGTATATTCGATCGCTGGATGCCTATGGACATCTCATCACCACCAGCACGCATGATTTGCGGGATGCCACATATGAAGCGATGGATTTTTATCAGCCGCATTTGTACGCGCCGAATATGATTGCGGCGGTGCAGCGTTATCCCGTGTCAGCGGCCAGCTTGTCTCGGCCTGTTTTCTACGGAGAAGTGGGCGACGATCATCAACCGTTGAGCGACGCGCAGAAACGCTCCGGTATCGCCATCGTGCCGACCGTTTGGGCGAGCTTGATGGGGGAAGGCATCCATGTCGCACAGCCGTGGCTAGGCGCGGACTTGCTTGCGAGCCGGCGTGTAGGCGAGTTGGGCGCGGCCGTTCGCTTCCGAAACGAATTGTTGAAACACGCAGCCGGTGGCGCACTCGATCCCTTTTATCCGCGCGTCGTCGGCGGACCTCAAACGAACCTGACGATTGTCCCCGGTCAGAACTGGCAACGCCATCCTCCGGTTGTGGTCACGATCCCGACGGATGGACGGCACAATCCTGAGTGCGCGGACATCCCGCGGTTTATAGTAGGATCGGACGAGGGAAGGGCGGATGGCTTTCCTGATCGCACGACCTTCCGTATTGAAATTCCGAATACAACCCATGCGCGACTGGTGATCGCCGATGCCGGGCCGAAGGGATCGAATGTCCGCGTGTGGCTGGATGGCCATGTTATTGCGGAGGAAATCTGGCCGGCGCAGCCGTCGGGATCCGGACCGGTGCATGCGAAACGTCCCCGTGAAATTAGTTTCGAGCTGAACACCGGTGCGCACGAAATCCTGCTCGAGAACAACGGCGGTGACGACTGGTTCGAGTTTGGCTCGCTCGATTTGGGTTTGCAGACGTCGCTGATGGCGGCGGTTGGGAAACGGTCTTCGTCGGTGATCGCTGGTTGGGTTTGGCGCGAAGATGGGGTTTTCTCGCTCAAGCCGCCACCAGCATCGGATGAGGCGACGATCATCGTCGACGATGTGCCCGCGGGGACATGGCAGTTGACGTGGTGGGATTCAGTGAGAGGCGAGCCACGTGAGACCGAGTCGATTTCGCACGCCGGCGGCGATTTGCATCTGAAAACGTCTTCATTCTCACGTCATGCCGCATTCATTCTCCGACGCTGAACCGATCGATCGGCAAGCGACGCCCGAAGCGCGGGCGTTGTTGCGATTCCTTCAATCGATAAACGGGCGTCGAACGCTCTCCGGGCAGCATAACTACTTTTCGTCGCCGCAACTTTCGAGCGATCGCGTGAAGGCAACGGCGGGCGCGTCGCCGCTGGTGTGGGGTTGTGAATGGGGATTTTCCGATTCCCGTCACGCGACGGATGATATTGCTCATCGTCCGCGTGTGCTCGCGGAAATGAAGGCGCGTCACGAGGCGGGCCATGTCGTGGTGCTCACGTGGCATCAAGCGAGTCCGACCATCGGGGAGCCGTGTCTTTTCGAGGAAGGCGTGAAGATGAATCTCCCGCAGCATGAGTGGCGCGAAATTCTCACCGAAGGCTCGCGGCTGCATCGTATCTGGTGCGAACAGGTGGACTTGTTGGCGGAGGGATTGCGGACATTGAGCGATGCGCGCGTGCCGCTGGTGTTTCGTCCTTATCACGAGATGAACGGCGACTGGTTTTGGTGGGGAGCACGACCCGGAGCGAACGATTACGGGCAGCTGTGGCGGCGACTGCAGCAGCGACTCATGCATCATCATCGACTGCATAATCTTCTCTGGGCCTGGTGCTGTGATCGTCCGTGGGAGGGCGTCGAAGCGTATTGGCCGGGGCACGACGTGGTGGATTTAGTGGGCACCGACATTTATCCGCTGCCCGGGCGTCCTGTCGTGTATCCACAGGAATGGTACGATCGCATGGCGGCGCTCGCGCGGGGAAAACCGCTGGCGCTGACGGAAAATTCCGTGCTGCCAACCGATGAGGAACTCACGCGCCAACCTTGGGCGTGGTTTATGGGATGGGTGGATCTTCTTTTCGAAGCGAACTCCGAAGAGGAGATCCGGCGTGCCTATGCCAACCCGCGTGTAGCTTCCTTGAGCGACACGCGCGGATGATCGGCGCGTGTGGCTTGGGCGCGAAGGAACGAAGCGAGAGCGAAACTCAAACGAGCTCTTCGCTCTTTACCCACTGAATGGCGTGGCGCACGAGGTCGGCGCCTTTTGCGAGGCGCAGCTTGATCTTCAGGTGCTCACGATACGAATCGATGGTTTTCACACTCAGGCCGAGTTTCGCGGCGATTTGTCGCGTGCTGTAGCCGTTGCCGATGTGCACGAGGACTTCCATCTCGCGGTCGCTGAGGCTGTCCATCGAGAACGTCATTTCCTCCCGCTTGTTGTTCACGAAGCGATGAAGGATGCGTTCTTTCATACGTTCGCTAAGATAAAGTTCTCCCTGAAGTACGCGGCGCACGGCGGTGATGAGCGCGTCGGCGGCCTGGTCCTTCATAAGATAGCCCTTCGCGCCTGCGCGAAGCGCGCGTTCGGCGTAGAGGTTTTCATCGTGCATCGAGAGGACGAGCGTCTTTGCGGCGGGAGCGATCGCGACGAGGTTTTTGATGAGTTCGATGCCGCTCGTGGTTTTGAGCGAGATATCGACGATGATCAGATTGGGATTCAGCTTCGGGATCAGCTCGATCGCCTTCGGGGCGCTATCGGTTTCGCCGCAGATTTCGAATGAACCGTTTTGCGTGAGCAAGGTGGCGATTCCCGAACGCGTCACCGGATGATCATCTACAATGAAAATCCGGCGGGAACTCACGCTGTCGCCGGATTGGCGAGCGCCGTTGGCGGGAGTGAAGGGGGCGGCGGATTCCAAAGGGGAAAGTGATTTCATGGGTGTGAAAGTGCCGCTCGTAACGCACGCACGATGCCGGTCGAACGTGGGTTTTTATAAGCAGGTTAATCTGAATCGGATAAAATAGTTTAGGCATTCGCTTACATATCACGTGTGCAGAATCATAGCGCAGAATGCGCGCCTTCCCGCTAGGTTTCGCGGCATAATGCACTACGCCGGCTCACGGAACATTTCTGACGGCTCCTCCAGAAATAATCCGGCATGCATTTTGTTCATTTACCGATAGGCGAACACAGAGAGCTTATTCGGGTGTTCCCTGATTGATCTTACTTGAAATGGCCGGGTGGCACGCATGCGCGGGGCGCATTACTATTCAACGGGCGAACGCCCGCTAATTTATGCAGCCAACAAAAATCTGGAAAGGTCACTCGTATCCGCTCGGCGCCACTTGGCGTGGTGATGGCGTCAACTTCGCGTTGTTCTCGGAAAACGCGACGAGCGTGGAGCTCTGTTTATATGATTCCGATGATCCGTCGAAGGAGACGGCGCGTATTCCTGTGACGGAGCGAACCGATTGTGTCTGGCATGTCTTTTTGCCGGAAGCGCGTCCAGGTCAGCTCTATGGTTATCGCGTGCATGGACCCTACGATCCGGCGGCGGGACATCGTTTTAATCCCGCGAAAGTGCTGCTCGATCCTTACGCGAAAGCGATCTCGGGCCGCGTGGATTGGCGTGAGGAGATGTTTGGTTATCGCGTGGGCGATGAAGCGGCGGATCTCTCGAAAGATGATCGTGACAATGCCGCGTGGGTGCCGAAGTCGGTGGTCGTCGATACGGCATTTACATGGGACGATGATTCACCGCCGACGCGGCCTCTGCACGAAACGGTGATCTACGAAACGCATGTGAAGGGATTTTCGCAGTTATGGGAAGAAGTGCCAAAAGCGCTGCGCGGCACTTACAGCGGACTCTGTTCGCCGCAGGCGATCGCCTACTTCAAAAAACTCGGCGTAACCGCGATCGAAGTATTGCCGGTGCATCATCACATCACGGGGCAACATCTGGTTGAGAAGAATCTCACCGATTATTGGGGTTACAATACGATCGGTTTCTTTGCGCCGGAATCTAAATACTGCAGCGCGGGAGATCGCGGGGAACAGGTTTCCGAATTCAAGACGATGGTGAAGGCGCTTCACCGCGCGGGATTCGAAGTGATTTTGGACGTTGTTTATAATCACACCATCGAGGGGAATCATCTCGGTCCTACGATTTCCTTCCGCGGTATAGATAACGCGGCCTATTATCGTCTCGTACCGGATGATAAACGTTATTATATGGATTATACGGGAACGGGGAATACACTCAATGTGCCGCATCCGCGCGTGCTGCAGTTGTTGATGGATAGTCTGCGGTATTGGGTCACCGAGATGCACGTCGATGGTTTTCGCTTCGATCTCGCGGCCACGCTCGCGCGCGAACTCCACGAAGTGAGCAAGCTCTCGTCGTTCTTCGATGTGATTCACCAGGACCCGGTGATTTCGCGCGTGAAGCTTATCGCCGAACCGTGGGATGTCGGCGAGGGCGGTTATCAAGTGGGAAACTTTCCCGTGCTGTGGGCCGAATGGAACGGACGTTATCGCGACACCGTGCGCGGTTATTGGAAAGGCGACAGCGGACTCACCAGCGATCTCGCGTATCGTCTTTGCGGCAGTTCCGACCTTTACCAGAGCGAAGGCAAGGCGCCGTCCGCGAGTATCAACTTCATCACCTCACACGATGGCTTTTCGCTGCGCGATCTCGTGTCGTTTAGCGAGAAACACAATCATGCAAACGGTGAAGATAATCGCGACGGCGATAATCATAACCTCTCATGGAACTGGGGACATGAAGGTTTGGATGCGCCGGAGGAAATTCTAAAACTGCGACGACGCATGCAGCGGAATTTCCTGGCGACGCTGTTTCTCTCGCAGGGCGTTCCGATGTTGCGCGGAGGCGACGAATACGGAGCGACGCAGCAGGGAAATAATAATGCGTATTGTCAGGATAACGAGATCAGCTGGCTCGCGTGGAAACGCGGTGAGCACGAGAACGCGTTGGTCGAGTTCACGAGCAAGTTGATTCAACTCCGCCACAACCATCCGATCTTCCGCCAACCGCGATTTTTCCAAGGACGCGATCTGCGTGGCGAAGGCGTGAAGGACATCACCTGGCTCAATGCGGAAGGCGTTGAGATGGACGACGCGGCGTGGGCCGCGGAGTTCGCAAAGGTGATCGGCGTGATGCTCAACGGTGATTCGCTCGTGGTGAAAGATTTCTTCGGCAATCCGATCAGCGACGATACGTTTGTGCTCTTCTTCAACGCGCATCATGAAGATTTTGCGGTGTGTTTGCCGGGCAAAACCGATGTCGAGTGGAAGGTGATTTTGGACACCGCGGACGAAGCGGGTTTCCTGGAGGAACCTCCAATCGTGAAAGGCGGCGATGAATACACCATGACCGCGCGCTCCCTCTGTTTGTTTGAACAGGCGACAGGCTCGGACTCCGAAGCGCGCGAAGCGCAGCAGCACTCCGAGCGCAAGAAGCGTGCAGGTCCGCGCAAGCGTTCCTGAACTCGCGGCGGGCGCGGTGCACGAGTGTGCGCTTGCGCCCGCCCGGCCGCTCGTGGCTCACTGGCTGCCTATGAGTTCAGACCTGACAGCCCGCATCGAAGCGGGACGTGCAGCCGTGATGGCGCAGACGGAATTGATGCATGCGGAGTTCGGGCGTGCGGCGAGTCATTGGAAGTACGATGGCACGCGCGTGACGCCGGTCGACGTGGCGATTTCCGAGAACATCGTCCGACTGCTCACGAGCCGCTTCCCGGAAGACCAGGTTTTCAGCGAAGAACTCGCCGTTACGGATAAACCCATCGCCGTGACCTCGCACTTTTTCTGGGTGCTCGATCCGATCGACGGCACCAACAACTACGCCACGGGTATCGCGCACTGCGCGATCTCGCTCGGTTTATTTGAGAACGGCGTGCCGGTGTACGGTTTCGTTTACGACATGAGCCGGCGCGTGTTGATCGAAGGCGGTCCGGGTCATGGGCTGCGCGATGGCGGTCGCGAAGCCCATGTGAAAACAGGCGCGCCGAATCCACAAAGTCTGCTCGGTTTTCACAGCCCGTTCGATCGCCAGTTCGCGCATCAGGCGTCGGCGTTGGTGGAAAATTTTAAGATTCGCGGACTCGGCAGCAGCACGCTGCATCTCGCGTACGTGGCGGTGGGCATTCTCGATGCGACCGTCGATCACAACGTGAAGATTTGGGACATCGCGGCGGCGATTCCGCTGTGTCTCGCCGGTGGCGGCGAGGTGCAGTTTCTCGATCGCGAACAATTTCCCATGCACGAGTTTGATCTGAAAATGCCGCGCATCCGCTACGTGGCGGGAAATGCCGCGATGTGCGCGCGCTTGCGCGAATTGCTCGACGCGCCGCGGACGTGAGGCGGCGCGACCGCGCGTTTGAAACGACGCTCACTGCGCGGCGAGCGCGGAAGCGTTTTCGTTGTCCGCCCACATGCTCGCGTTTTCCGCATGACGCTCGCGCGTCCACGAAACCGCGGGGCGAATCGCACGCGCGGGTGAGCCGACAGCGAGCGCTTGAGAAGGAATTTCGCCGGAAACGAGCGAGTTGGCGCCGACGATCGCGCCATCGCCGATGCGGGAACCTTTCAGCACCAGCGCGCGAATGCCCAACCAAACGTGATGACCGATGCTGACATCGGCGGCGGGATTGATGCGACGGCCGGAAGGGGCATCGAAGATCGCGTGCCCGTCGCTATTGCGGATGCATGTATTCATCGCGACCATACAATCCGAGCCGATCGAAACGCTGCCGCCTTCGCTGCACACAATCGTCGGTGTGGTCATCGTGGTGCCTTCGCCGATGGCGATGCGACTGCCGCCATCTTCCGCGACGAAGTTTCCGCCGGCGCGAATGCGAACGAGCGAACCGATGGTGATGCGGTTGCCGTCGCCGATCAGCGTGAGGTGCGTGCCTTGGAGAATCACATTCTCGCCGATTTCGACGATATTGTCCCGGCCCGCGAAGGTGATGCGGCAGCCCTGCAGACGAGAATCGTGATAAGTGAGACGGTTGCCCCGCAGTCCGCTGACACGGCTGGTGGCTTTGAGGATGAGCCAAGCGCGGAAGCGCTTGAGGTGCTTTTTGAGGAACATGTTAGGGGCTGGCACCTTAAAAATGGTCTGCCTTGGCGAAATGTGCAACACCAAGCCTGCGCGTCCGTTGCGGAGGCGGGCTCGATGCGCAGCTGAGCGAATCGCTCAAACCTGATACGCGCGCAGCGGCTCGGGATCGATGACCTGCGTGTTGGGGAGCTTTGCCGCGAGCTCTTGTTTGAACCACGCGCGAGCGGAAGGCTCACCATGCGTGAGCACGATACTGCGCGGCGCGGCTTGCACGGCGAACTCGAGCAATTCGTCGCGATCGGCGTGACCGCTGAGCTCGAATTTTTCGACGCGGGCTTTGACCTTGGTTTTGACGTTGGCCGCTTTGAACAAGAACTGGTCGCCGGGCTTCGCCGCGAGGAGTTCGCCGCCGGGCGTCTCGGGATCGCAGTAGCCGACGAAGCCAATGGTGTTGCGCGCGTGCCCGACCAAACCGGACGCGAGTGTGTACGACGGCGTGCGCTCGACCAACATGCCCGAACTGATGATGTAGATCGCGTTTTGCTTAGGATCTTCGCCGGGGACCAGTTTGCGCGGAGCCGGTTTGATTTTGAGATCCTTGATGACGCTCTTCGAGAAATGGACGTGCTTGGTCTTGCGCGCGATCTCGTCGAGGTAGTCAGCGAGGTCCATGCCGAGGCCGGCGGCGAAAATCGGACACTCGACGAGTTTGCCGAACTTGCGCGCGTCGGCGAGGATCGAGAGGACTTCTTGCTGACGGCCGAGCGCGAAGACGGGCATGAGAAACGAACCGCCGCGCTGGATGGTGTCGTTGATCGAGGTGATGAGGCGGGCGACTTCTTCGACGCGCGATTTGCCTTGGGGGCGCTCGGTGTTGCCGCGCGTCGTTTCCATGACGAGCGTGTCGAAGTGGCCGGCGGGGAATTTCGCGCCGGGGAGCGTGCGCTGATTTTCGAACAACACGTCGCCCGTGATGAAGATCTGGCGTTTCTTGTGGTGGATCTCGACGGCGGCGGCACCGGCGACATGGCCGGCGGGATGAAAGATGAACGTGATTTCGTCTTTGCGCGCGCGGAACTTCTTGGCCTGGCCATAGGGGATGCCCGTGAAACGCTTCGCGATGCGATCGATCTCCTCATGTGTGAAAAGAACGGGGGCGGGCGTCGCGGTGTTTTCCTCCTGTTGGCGCAGCATGACGCTCGCGGAGTTGTGCAACATGCGCTCGATGAGGATGCGGCTGGAAGTGGTCATGATCACCGGCGCGTCTTTATGTTCGCGCATGAGGACGGGCAGACTGCCAATATGGTCGAGATGGCAGTGGGTGATGATGATCAGATCCACACGCACACCGCGCAGAGGCGTCAGGTCGGGCGTCTTATGGATGGCGGATTCCTTGGGGTTCAGACCGCTGTCGATAACGATGTTTAGGTCGCCGATCTGGACGAAGTGGCTGTTGGCGCCGATCCCGCCGTCCCGGTTCAAATCAATTAACTTCATGTAATAAAGGGTCAGTAATTACGGCCGGGGAAATGCCCCGCAAGCGTCGATTCCAACCTCCGCCGAGAGAGCCGCGGGCCTCAGTCGCGCGGGATGCGCATGTCAAACGGCGGCAGCATGACATGCACTTTGCGACCTTGATCGTCCACGCCATGGAAGCAGCCATAGGCTCGGGCGTCGGTGCCGGTCACGTGGTAACTATTGTAGGAAAAGTGTTCTCCCGAAGCGAGGCGCGGCGTCTCGCCGACGATGCGATCGCCTTCGACCACCAGCTGGGAGCCGTCCGCGTGGTGGATGACCCATTTGCGGCCGAGCAACGTGATGGTGCGATCGGAAGCGTTGCTGATCGTGATGAAATAAACGAACGCGTGCGGCTTGTCTTCGGGCAGGCTCATGCCGCCGTGATGATAGACGAGTTTATCAAGACGGGCGGTGAGGCCGGGAAGTGCGAGCGAAACGGACACGTGTGGAAGGGCTGAGAGAGCGAACAAACGCACGCAAGGTTCGTTTGCAAACAAGGCCGAAAACAGATGCGCGGAAGATCTGCATCGCCGAACAGGACAGCATATGGGCTCGTGGGCGCGTAGTTTGCCGGAATTTTTTCGCGTGAGAGCGGTGGCTTGCGCGCGAGTTCGTCGGATTCCGTTTGCATGCGAGCCGCGAGCACCAGGAAGCTGCGAGCGCATGTTGTTGGGCGATTACATCGGCGTCTTGATCCTTGGCTTGCTCGGTACCGGGCATTGCGTGGGCATGTGCGCGGCGTTTTCCATCGCGGCGTCGACGGGGCCGGGCGGGTTTGCGGGACTCGTGACGCGACAGTTCGTGTATCACTTGGGCAAAGCGACATCGTATCTGTTTATCGGTGTGCTGCTTTTGCTGGCGGGGCAATGGGTGGAAGCGCGTACATCGCTTGATCGTTTTCAAAACGTGATCGGATGGATCACGGGCACGCTGATGATTGTGGCCGGGCTCGCGTACGCGCTCGAGCTGCGGTTGCCGCCGACAGTGTCGCGTTGGTGGCAGGGGAATGCGGCCTGCGGCGCGGTGGCGGGGATGTGGCGATCGCCGTCGTTGTTCAGAAGCTTGCTGGTGGGGTGGGTGAACGGATTCCTGCCGTGCGGACTTTCGCTGATGGCGCTGCTTTATCTCGTGAGTTTTGGTGAAGTGAAAGGGCTGGTCATCGGCGTGTATCTTTTCGGTCTGGCGACGATGCCGGGGTTATTGGTGGTGGCGTGGGCGGGAAAAAAGATCACGCAGCAACGTCGTCGCTGGCTGGTGCGCGCGAGTGGAGTCGCGCTCGTGATTTTCGGCGTGCTCACGCTGGTGCGCGGACAACCCGCGATCCATCACTGGATGCATGAGCATCTGATGTGGGGCGACGCCGCAGGCGATCATTCGGATCCTCATCACCACCATCACGATCATTCGGGCGCGGAGCACGAAGGGCATCACCATTAAGGTGGGCCAAGGGGGCGTTTGCGGGCGAAAAAAAGCCCGCTTTTGCCAGATGGAGAGTTGACGGATTTATCTCGTCCAACGTCTTAGCGTCATATGTTGCCGACCAAACTCGACAAGCCCGTCGATATCACCAGCGACCATGTTTTGGGAAATCCCGGTGCGGATATCACCCTCGTCGAGTATGGCAGTTATGCCTGTACGTACTGTCATGCGGCGCACGAAGTAGTGGCGGATTTGCGCGACCAGTTTGGCGATCGCATGCGCTACGTTTTCCGCCACCGGCCGTTGCCCGGAAGCGAGATGGCCATGCGTGCGGCGGAGCTGGCGGAGTACGCCGCGCAGCACGACAAATTCTGGCTGGTGCATGACGCGTTGATGCGTCGCGGTCCGCATTTCAGCGCGCGCGATTTTGATGAGATCGCCGCGGAGTTCGAGCTGGATATGCCCGAACGGTGGCTGGAGCCGGAACGCCGCATCGCCGAGGAACACGTGGCCGCGGACATGACCTCCGCGCGCGACAGCAATGTCACGATGACGCCGGCTTTCTTTATCAACGGCCGCAAATACGACGGCCCGTGGGAAAAAACGGCGCTCGCCGAAGCGATGCAGGGACGTCTGCCGCATCGCCTGCAAACCAAGGCGATGGATTTTGTGCGTTGGGGTCCATCGGCGGGATTTCTCCTGTTGTTCATGACGGTCGCCGCGGTGGTGTGGGTGAACACGCCGTGGGGCGGCGCCTTTGAGGCGTGGTGGACGACGCAGGCGGGCGTGGAGCTCGGCAGCTGGCGGTTTTCCCTGCCGCTGCTCGATTGGGTGAACCATGGCTTGCTGACCTTCTTCTTTTTGGTGGTCGGGCTTGAAATCAAACGCGAGTTCACCGTGGGGCGGCTGGCGTCGTGGCGCATCGGCGCGTTGCCGGTGGCGGCTTCATTTGGCGGCATCGTCGCGCCGGCGCTCATTTATGCGGCGGTGGTCGGTTGGAGCAGTCCGCTGGTGATGGGTTGGGGCGTGCCGATCGGCACGGACACGGCGTTTGCGGTGGCCTTGATCGTCTTGATGGGCGACCGCGTGCCGGTGGAGTTGCGCGTGTTTCTCACCGCGGCCGTGATCGTGGATGACGTGGTGGCCATTGCTGTGATCGCGCTGTTTTATTCCGGGGCGCTCGACATGAACTTTTTGATGGCGGCGGGAGCGACGACGGTGTTGTTGATCGCGCTCAACCGTCTCGGTGTGCACAACGCGCTCCCATACGCGCTTCTTGGAATCGCGCTGTGGGTGTTTCTCCATGACGCCGGACTGCACGCGACTCTGGCGGGTGTGATCCTGGCGGTCGTGACCCCGACGCGCCCGCCGGCGAATCTGCGGGTGTTGATGGCGCAGGCGGAGGCTGTGATCCGCGCCGAATCGTATAACGAAAAGGAAGATGTGATGCACCATGGTCCCTCGACGCCGGCGATGGAGGCCCTCGATACCATCTACAAACGCATGGAATCCCCGGCGGATAAATTGCTACGCGTGGTGGAGCCGTGGTCGAGTTACGTGGTGCTTCCCGTGTTCGCGCTGGCGAATGCGGGAGTGATGTTGTCGACCGATGTCTTCGAAGGTCACGAGCGGCTCATGGCGGCGATTATCCTCGGCTTGGTGGTGGGCAAGCCTCTGGGCATCGTGGGCGCGGCCTGGCTGGCGGTACGCTGCAATCTCGCGAAGAAACCTGACGAGTATTCGTGGCGCCAACTCATCGGCGCGGGCGTGCTCGCCGGCATCGGTTTCACGATGTCGTTGTTCATCGCGCGTGAAGCGTTTGCGGACGACGCCGATTTCGCCGCGGCCAAGATCGCGATCTTCCTCTCGTCGATCCTCGCCGGCGTGCTCGGCGCGGTGGTGCTCTGGAAGAAACGACGCGTGGAAGTCTGAAAACCGCAGCTGTCCGCACGATCGCCACAATATTCTCCTTGAGGAATATTCCGCAGGGAGAATGTTGGCGGCGTGGACTTGGTTTCCATCTACGAATGTTTTTGTGACAGGACGCGCTTGCGCATCCTGAACCTCCTGCTGCAGGGGCCGCTCTGCGTCTGTCATTTTCAGGAGGTGCTGGAAGAGCCGCAGGTGAAGATATCCAAGCATCTCGGCTATATGCGTCGACGAGGGTTGGTGCGGGCCGGGCGGGAAGGAAACTGGGTAATTTACTCCCTGCCTCCGGCGGCGGAGCGCACGCCCGAACTCGGCGCCAATCTGGCGTGTTTGCAGGACTGTTTGTCCGGGAAGCCGGTTTTTAAGCGCGATCTCGTCCGGCTCGGGAAAGTGGATTTTTCCTGCGCACCGGTGTGCGGCGCCGGCACACGCAAAACGCGGGCGGGGAAATCCCGGAGCTGACGGGCGCCGCGCGACGACCGTGAATGTATTTGTTTCATGAATACAGAAAAACCTCTCATCCTGGTGTTATGCACCGGGAACTCGTGCCGGAGTCATCTGGCGGAAGGCATCCTGCGGTCGCTGGCCGGGGATCGTTATGAAATTGCCAGCGCGGGATCGCGGCCCGCGGGTTATGTGCACCCGCTGGCGATCGCGGTGTTGCGCGAGATCGGCATCGATATCGCATCGCACCGTTCGAAACATCTGAGCGAGTTTCTCGAGCGGGAAGTGGAAACGGTGGTGACCGTGTGCGGCAACGCCGACCAGGCCTGCCCCATTTTCCCTGGTCAGGTGAATCGTCATCATTGGCCCTTCGATGATCCGGCACATGCGACAGGAACCGAGGCGGAGCAACTGGCGGTTTTTCGCCGCGTTCGTGACGAGATCCGGCGGACCTTTACCGCGTACATCGATGGACGTCGCGACGAAGCAAAACGAAAAGGAGTACCCGTCCGATGAGTGCATCCTCCGAAGGCCGGCTGTCGTTTCTCGATCGTTATCTGACCCTGTGGATATTTTCGGCGATGGCGCTGGGGCTCCTGCTCGGTGCGATTGCCATTCCGGACCCGAAGGCATTTTTCGCGCCGCTGACGATCGGAACCACCAATCTGCCCATCGCGATCGGGTTGATCCTCATGATGTATCCGCCGCTCGCGAAGGTGAAGTATGCGAAGCTGCCTCAGGTGTTCGCGGACCGCCGGTTGTTGGGATTGTCGCTCGTGCAGAACTGGGTCGTCGGGCCTGTGCTGATGTTTCTGCTGGCGGTGATATTTCTGCGCGATCAACCGGATTATTTCGTTGGGCTGGTGTTGGTCGGCATCGCCCGGTGTATCGCGATGGTGCTGGTCTGGAACGATCTCGCGAAAGGCAGCAGCGAGTACGCGGCGGGATTGGTGGCGTTGAACAGTCTCGCGCAGATTCTTTGCTACGGTTTCTACGCGTGGATTTTTGTGACGGTGCTGCCGCCGTATTTCGGGCTCGAAGGCAAACTCGTGCCGGTGGCGCTGCGCGACGTGTTTGTGAGTGTGATGATCTATTTGGGCATTCCGTTTGCGGCGGGTGCGCTCAGTCGTTGGCTCGGTGTGAAGTGGAAAGGTGAAGCGTGGTACGAGGAGGTGTTTCTGCGTCGCATCTCGCCGCTGACGCTGGCGGCGCTGTTGTTCACGATCGTCGTGATGTTCACCTTCCAGAGCGGCGCGTTCATGCGAATGCCGTTCGATGTGCTGCGCATCGCGACCCCGCTGGTCCTGTATTTCACGATCATGTTTGTGGTGAGTTTTTTCATGAGTCGCCGGGTGGGGGCGGATTACCCGCGTGCGACGACGCTGGCCTTCACCTCGGCGGGAAATAATTTCGAGCTGGCGATCGCGGTGGCCATCGCGGTGTTTGGCATCGATTCGCCGGTGGCGTTCGCGACCGTGGTCGGCCCGTTGATCGAAGTGCCGGTGTTGATCGCGCTCGTGCAAGTGGCGCTGCGGTGGAGAAAACGCTTCGTGACGCCGTGACCCGGTGTGGAACTTGCGCCTTGGCAGGTACGGAGGCAGCGCTTACGAACGCGCCTTTTCATTATGTCACTCGCACTCCTTTTCGCCGGTCAGGGCGCCCAAAAAGTCGGTATGGGCAAATCGCTGTACGAAAATTCGGCTGCCGCCCGCGCGCTCTACGACGAGGCCAATCAGGTGCTTGGCTGGGAGCTCACCAAGCTCTCGTTTGAAGGCCCGGACGCGGAACTCACGCAGACCAAGGTCTGCCAGCCGGCGTTGTTTGTGCACGGCATGGCGTTGCTCGCGGCGTTGAAAGAACGCGGACGTCTCGTCGGCGACGAAGAGCCGAAGTTCGCGCTCGGACTGAGCCTCGGCGAAGTGACGGCGCTGACCGCTGCCGGTGTTTTCGATTTTGCGACGGGGCTTCGCGTGGTCGCGGAGCGCGGACGTTTGATGCAGCAAGCGTGCGATCAAACCGTCGGTGGCATGGCGGCCGTCGTCGGAGAAGAACGCGCGACCGTGGCCAAACTGTGCGAAGAGTTCGATGTGGAAGCGGCCAATTTCAATTGCCCCGGCCAGATCATCATCTCGGGAGAAAAAGCGCGTATCGAAGCGGCCGTCGCCGCCGCGAAGGAGCGTGGCATCAAGAAAGTCATGTCGCTCAATGTCGCCGGCGCATACCACAGCCGCCTCATGGAGCCGGCCCGTGCGCAGTTCGAAGCGTTTTTGGCGACGGTGAAGTTCGCCGAGCCGCGCTACACGGTTTTCACCAACACGCCCGGCCAAGCCGTGTCCTCGCCCGACGATATCCGCGCGGCTTTGGTGAAGCAGGTCGTATCTTCCGTCCTATGGGAAGATTGCATGCGCAGCGCCTCTGCGGCGGGTGCGACCAACTACTGGGAGCTCGGTCCGGGCGGTGTGCTCGCGGGCTTGGCGCGTCGGACGAACAAAGATTGGCCGGTGAAGAGCCTGTCTGAGTTTTCCGATTTAGCCGCTTGAATCTCGCGCGGGGGCTGCGCACCCTCGACCCTTTGAACTCTTGAATGCAGCCACCGCGAGGATGGTTGCGTGCCACCATGGAAGAACTTCTGACACGTAATTTCTGCATCATCGCCCACGTTGATCACGGCAAGACCACGCTCTCCGACCGGCTGCTTGAATTTACCAACACGGTCGAACAGCGCGTGCTCACCGATCAGCACTTGGATGCGATGGACTTGGAGAAAGAGCGCGGTATCACCATCAAGAGTCACCCGGTCACGATGTTCTACACGGCCAAGAACGGCCGCCGGTATAAACTCAATCTGATGGATACGCCGGGGCACGTGGACTTCTCCTACGAAGTTTCGCGCAGCCTCGCGGCCTGCGAAGGTGCCGTGCTCCTCATCGATGCCGCGCAAGGCGTCGAAGCCCAGACCGTCGCCAACGCGCATCTCGCGACCTCGCAGGACCTGAAGATTATTCCGGTCATCAACAAAATCGATCTGCCCTCGGCCAACCTCGAACTCTGCACGCAACAGCTCGAGGACATCCTCACGATTCCCGCCGAGGAAGCGATTCTCGCCAGCGGCAAATCGGGCATCGGCATTCAAGACATCCTCGAAGCGGTCGTGGAGCGCATCCCGCCGCCGCGTTGGCGCGATTATCCGCAGACGCGCACATTGGTTTTCGATTCTCTCTACGATGCGTATCGCGGCGTGATCACGTATGCCCGCGTGTTCTCCGGTTCGATCAAAGCCGGTGATCAGATGCTGCTCATGAGCAACGGGCAGAAGTCCGAAGTGAAGGAAGTCGGCATCTTCACGCCCAAGATGCAGAAGGTCGATGTGCTCGCGGAGGGCGATGTCGGCTACGTCGTTTCCAACATCAAGGACACGTCCGAAATCAAGATCGGCGACACGCTCACGCTCGCGCGGCAGCCCGCCTCGGAAATGCTGCCGGGCTACAAGGAAGTGCGCCCGATGGTCTTTTGCGGTTTGTATCCGCTCGAGAGCAGCGACTACGAAAAACTCAAAGCTTCGCTCGGACGTCTGCGTCTCAACGATGCGGCGTTCCTGTATCAATCCGAGAGCTCGGTCGCGCTTGGTTTCGGTTTCCGCTGCGGCTTCCTCGGTTTGCTTCACATGGAGATCATCCAGGAGCGCATCCGCCGCGAACACGACGTCGAGATCATCTCCACGTATCCAAGTGTTGTATACAAGGTGAAGACGCACGGCTCCGCGGGCGAAATCGAAGTCGATAATCCCGTGATGTTGCCGGATCCCGGCACGATCGAGTACATCGCCGAGCCGACGATTCGCGCGTCGATTCACATTCCCAACACTTCCATGGGCGACATCCTCTCGCTCATCATGGAAAAACGCGGCGTCTGCGAACACACCGACACGCTCGACGCGTCGCGCGTGATGCTGCGCTGCTCGCTGCCGCTCAACGAAATCCTTGTAGATTTCAACGACCGTCTGAAATCCATCACGCATGGCTACGGCTCGATGGATTACGAACTCGGCGAATATCGTGCGGCCGATCTCGTGAAGATGGACATTCTCATCAACGGCGATCCCGTGGACGCGTTTGCGAGCATTGTCCACCGCGACAAAGCCGAATCGAAAGGTCGCGAGCTCTGCGAAAAACTCGCCGATATCATCCCGCCACAGATGTTCAAAGTCGCCATCCAAGCCGCGATCGGGGGCAAGATCATCGCGCGCGACAACGTGAAGGAAATGCGCAAGGACGTGACCGCGAAGTGCTACGGCGGTGACATCTCCCGTAAGCGCAAGCTCCTCGATAAACAGAAAGAAGGCAAAAAGAAGATGAAGCAGATCGGCAAGGTCTCCATCCCGCCCGACGCCTTCATCCAAGTGCTCAAGAACAACTGAGTCGTGCCGCGCTCCGCTCGCGCCAAGTACCAAGGTCTAAGCACCAAGTGCCAAGAACCGCGTATTAAGAAACCGGAGACGCGAATTTTCAGATCGATTCCACAAAGCCCGATGTCTCGCCTTGGAACCCGACCTTCGGTACTGGGTACTTAACTCCCTTCTTCTCCTTTCCACATGTTCCGATTCTTCTCGTCCGTCGAAAAGCAGATGCGTGCCAATGCCACCAACTGGTTGGAACTTGCGGACAAGATTCTGAATTACCGACGCGATGAGTTGGTCGCCGCCGATCGCGCCGATCTCCAACAGAAAAGTGAACAGTTGCGCGGCATGCTGCGCGAGAAAGCCGATGCGAGCAAACTCAAGCTCGGCATCGAAGCGCTCGAACCGGCGCTGCGCCGCACGGGCGGGAAATTTTATCCGCGTTCAACGCTGCAGGAATACATCGAGTTCTTTGTCGTCGCCGCGATCGTGATCCTCGGTCTGCGCGCGTACTTCGTGCAGCCGTTCAAGATTCCGACGAATTCGATGTGGCCGACGTATTACGGCATGACCGGCGAAGTGTTCCGCACTGAAGCGGACGAACCCGGCACGGCCGCACGCATCGCGCGCTTCGCGTTATTCGGTGCGCAACGTCGCTCGATCGATGCGCCCGTCGATGGCGAAGTGTGGATTCCGGTCGGCGGAAGTCCGCGCGGGGTGATTTCTTCGAGCCTCGTGAAAGGCCGTACGTGGGGGGTAATTCCGGCGCAAGTGCAGGAGTTCATGCTGCGCATCGGCGATCAGACGGTGACCTTCACGGTGCCGGCGGATTTCAAGTTCGATGCGGTCGCGCACGAAGCGTTTTTCCCGGACGCACCCAACTTGATCGCAGCGCTCCAGCAGCGTCCCGCGCAGCGCGGCCAAGTGCCCGCAGGTGTGAACCGCGAGCTCGCGGCCGGCAGCTGGATCAACACGGGCAAACGCGTGAAAAAAGGCGAACGCGTGCTCTCGTTCGACGTGATGACGGGCGACCAGTTGTTCGTCGACCGCGTGTCGTATCATTTCGTGCGTCCTGAAGTCGGTTCGGGTTTTGTGTTTCGCACGGGCAACATTCCCGACATCCGCCGTCAGTACGGCGATCAGTATTACATCAAACGCCTCGTCGGCACGCCGGGCGACAAGATCGAAATCCGCGAGCCGGTGTTGTATCGCAATGGCGAGCCCATCGAAGGAGCGAAAGCGTTCGAACGAAACGCGCACCGCGAAGGCGTGTATCGCGGTTATGCGAATGGCGGTATCTTGGGACGCGGAACGACCTTCACGGTTGAACCCGAGCATTATCTCGCGCTCGGCGACAATTCGTACGACAGCGCCGATAGCCGCAGCTGGGGCCAAGTGCCGTACAAGGACGTCGTCGGTCGTCCGTTGTTTATCTATTATCCCTTCACGAAACGCTGGGGGCCCGCGCGCTGATTGCGCGAGCTGTGCGAAATCATGAGCGGCGACGCGCTTCGATCGCCGGCAGGAAAATCGTGAGCAGTCCGATCAGCGGCAGATAACTGCACAGATCGAACACACGCAGGATGCCGATGTGGTCGGCGAGTTTCCCGAGCGCGGCCGAGCCGATGCCGGCCGTGCCAAACGCGAACCCGAAAAACAAACCGCCGATCAGACCGACTTTGCCCGGCACGAGCGTTTGCGCGTAAACGAGGATCGCGGAAAACGCCGACGCGAGGATCCCTCCGATTAACACACTCAACACGATCGTGAGTGTGAGCCCCGCATAAGGCATCCACAGCGCAAACGGCGCCGTGCCCAAGATAGAAACCCAGATCACGAGCTTGCGACCGAAACGATCGCCAACCGGTCCGCCGATGATCGTGCCTGCGGCCACTGCGAACAAAAACACGAAGAGATAAATCTGCGCCTGCGAGGCTGAGACTTGGAACTTCTCGATCAGGAAGAACGTGTAGTAACTCGTGAAACAGGTGAGATAAATGTACTTTGAGAAAATGAGCATCACGAGCACGGCCATCGCTTGCACGACGATGCGTTTCGGTTGCGCCGGCAGGTGGGGCGGCACGGCCGAGTTTTTTCGCCGCGCGTTTTCGAGACGTCGTTTGTACCAAGCGCCCACGCGTTGAAGAATAAAAATGCCCGCCATCGGCACCGCGGCGAACCACAGCAGATGCGCTTGTCCGCGCGGCATCACGACAAACGCCGCGGCGAGGGGTCCGAGCGACGTACCGAAGTTTCCGCCGACTTGGAAAATCGACTGCGCGAATCCGTGTCGTCCGCCCGACGCCATGCGCGCGAGGCGGGAAGCTTCAGGATGAAAAATCGCCGAACCCGTGCCGACGAGGACCGTCGCGAGCAGCAAAGTCGAGAAGCTCCACGCGCCGGAGAACAGCACGAGTCCTACGAGGCTGATCGCCATGCCGATCGGCAAAGCCCATGGTTGCGGATGGCTGTCGGTGTACATGCCGACGACGGGCTGAAGCAGCGAACCGGAGAGCTGCAGCGTAAAGGTGATCAGCCCGATCTGCGCGAAGGTCAGTTGATGCGTATCCTTCAGCAGCGGATAGATCGACGGGATCAACGACTGCAGCGTGTCGTTGAGGAGATGCGACATGCCCAACGCGATCAACACGTTCAATGCCGTGTTCTCGAGAGGATGCGTAGTCGATGATTGGCTCGTTACAGAAGTCGCCATCGGATCACTCTGCCAGCTGCGCTGCACGATCCGCAAACCGCGAATGCTTCTCCCGCTGACAGCGGTTCAACTCAGCGAGCGATACAGCGCGCGCGTGGTGCAGTTGTGTCGTTGCACGGCGCATGTCTCACGCCGAGTGTTGTGATGTGGCTCACGAAAAACACCTGCTGATCGACGGAGGCAACATCCTGCATGCTTGGCCGGAGCTGAGGGCTTTGTTGAAACGCGATCGAGATGCCGCGCGTGCACGCCTGTCGTTGCGCGTGAGTGCGATTCACGACAGCGGACAAGCGCGTGTGACGCTAGTGTTCGACGGACGCGGCGATGAACTCGTGATCGAGCGGCCTGGCGGCGAGGAGTCGTTTACGCATATGTACACGCCCAGCGGGCTCACTGCCGACGATGTCATCGAGCGCCTCGTGGGCAAAGCGAGCGATCCGTCCGCGTATGTGGTCGCGACAGACGATCGCGCCGAGCAGCAAACCGTGGAAGCGCTTGGTGCGGCGGTGCTGTCGTCGGCGGATCTCGCTGCGTGGGCCGAACGCGCGGAGGATCGCCAACGCGCACAAGTGACTGGACGTCGCCGCGAAAACGAGCGGGAATGGCGACGGCCTAGATCATGAAAGCGAGCATTGGCGGGCGAGGGGACGGGATGACCGTGGAGGAGATTCAAGGACTCTACGGACCGTTTTCTTTTCCCGAAAAACTACTCCAACAAATCTGGCTGCGCGGCGATTTCGACACGCGCAGCGCATTCACCGCGGACGGACGTCGCGTCGAGATATTGCATCCCGGCCGCTGGAATTTGCTCGGCGGTCCGGACTTCAAAGATGCGCGCCTGCGTATCCAAAATGTGGTGACAACGGGCGACGTGGAGTTGCATCTGCGCGCGAGCGACTGGCGCTCGCATGGTCACGCAAGCGATCCCGCGTACGATCGTGTCGTGCTGCACGTGGTGCTTTTCCCCGGTGAAGAGCGCTTCACGACCGGCGCCGGCGGCCGCGAAATTCCCGTGCTGTCGCTGCTGCCGTTGTTGCAGCATGATTTGGAAGAGTACGCGGCAGATGCGGCGGTGGAGCGTCTGGCGAATCATCCGTTGACGCGTGCGCACGAAGCGCTGGCGGCGTTGCCTCCGGAGACATTGCGCGCGGTGCTCGCGGAGCAGGCGCATGAACGCTGGCGATTGAAGCGTCACTACGCGCGATTGCGGATCGAGCGCGTGGGATGGATCGAAGCGTGTCATCAAACCGCGATGGAGATTCTCGGTTATCGCATGAACCGCGCACCGATGCTCGCGGTCGCGACGCGTTGGCCGCTGGCGGAGTGGGAGCGGCGGACATCGCAATCGCCGGAAACTTGGCTCAACGAACTGCTCGCGGGCGGGGAGGGCGCCTGGCGTTGGCAAGTGCAAGGCATCCGCCCCGCGAACCAGCCGCGTACGCGTTTGCTGCAATATGCGCGTTGGACCGCGAGCTGCCCGCAATGGCCAGAACGGCTGGCGGAGGTTTTTCGCCACTGGAGCGAGTCGCAATCGACGTTTGACGGGAACCTAGCCGCGGCGCGGAAGGTGTTTCGACTGAAAGCCCTGCGCGAGACCGTCGGTGTGGATGTTTGCGGCGAGACGATTTCCGGTCCCCGACTCGATACGCTGATAGGCGATGGATTCTGGCCTTTGGTGGCGGCCCGCGGGTGTGTCGCGGAGGAGCTGGCGGAGGCGGGATGGGGCTTCGGATTTACGGGTGATGTGCCGGATTCGTGGCGGCGACTTTTGCGTCAAATCGACGCCATTGACGGCGTCCGGCAGCCGCTTACCCACGGCCGCGTTCAAGGATTTTTAGGATGGCTGCTTTCCGAGGAGAAAAAGCAGTCGCTTGGCAACTAACCGAGAGGGGCGTGGGACTTGACAAGGATTTCCACGGAAAGATACTGCGCCCCTTTAGTACACCGTTCACTTTCCAGAAAGTGGGCCTTTGGCCCGCTTTTTTTTTCCCTAAATTTATCAACCGTTATGAGCAGCGAAATTTTATCCGTCCTCGAGTACATGGAGAAAGAGAAGGGGATCAGTCGTCCCGACATGATCGCCGCGATCGTGAACGCGATTAAGACTGCGGCCCTCAAGGGGGTAAATTCAGGGCAAGAACTGAAGATCGAGATCAACCCCAAAAACGGCCAGCTCAAAGCTTGGTCGCTGCTCAAGGTCGTCGATTCTGTCAGCAATCCCAAGGCGGAAATCCATCTCGAGAAGGCCCAGTCGCTCAAACCCGGCGCTGTGCTCGGAGAGGTGATTGAGAAAGAACTCGATCCGGCGACGCTCGGCCGCATCGCCGCGCAGACGGCTCGTCAGGCCGTGATGCAGCGCCTGCGCCAGTTCGAGAAGGACCGTATTTACGACGACTTTAAGGACATGGTCGGTAACATTGTGACCGGCACCGTCCGCCGCAAGGAACGCAGCGACATCTATGTCGATCTCGGCAAAGCCGAAGCGCTGCTCCCCGGCAAAGAACAAGTCCCCGGCGAAGAATATCAACCGGGTGACCGCATCCGCTGCTTGCTGACCTCGATCGATTCGACCCCGCGTGGGCCGGAAATCATCCTCAGCCGCGGCAGCCCGAAGTTCGTCCGCCGCCTGTTCGAACTCGAAGTGACGGAGATCGCCGACGGCACGGTGAAGATCGAAGCGTTCGCCCGCGAACCGGGTTATCGCACCAAGATCGCTGTTTCCACATCCGACCCGAAGGTCGACCCGGTGGGCGCCTGCGTCGGTGCTCGCGGCGCGCGTGTGAAGACGATCGTGCGCGAGCTCAACGGCGAGAAGATCGATATCATCAAATACTTCTCCGACATCCGCGCGATGACGACCGAGGCGTTGAAGCCGGCCGAGCCCAAGGAAATCCAGCTCGACGAAAAGAACCACCGCATCCTCGTCAAAGTTTCTCCCGATCAGCTCGCTGTGGCCATCGGCAAGGGCGGCAAGAACGTCCGCCTGACTTCCCGCCTGCTCGGCTGGCGTTTGGAGGTCGAAGAGCTTAAAGTCGTGTCGGCCGATCCTCGTGAAGCCGCCATCGAAGGACTCATCGGTGCGCTCGCGATCGATCGCGAAGCCGCTGAGCGCCTGCTCGGCATGGGCATTAACTCGCCCGCTGCGTTTGAAGGTGTTGAGATCAGTGATCTCCAGGAAGCCGGCTTCTCGGAGGAGCAAGCCCAGGCGCTGTTGGCCCGCATCGAACGTTAACCTTGAGTCTTCTCCACGCGCTAAAATTTATATATTAAGACGACTGAATGAGCATCCGCATCCACGAACTCGCCAAGAAGATCGGCATGGACAACAAGCAATTGTTGAACCTGCTCAAGGAGCGCAAATTCGACGTGAAGAGCGTCTCCAGCACGATCGACAACATCTCGGCTGAGGCCATCGAACAGGAGTTTGCTGGCAAAGTGGAAGCTGCGAAATCAGCCGCCGAAAAGCCGGCCACGACCAAGGAAGAGCCTGCGAAAGAAACTCCTGAAAAGGCCGAGTCTGCGCCCAAAACGGTCGCGCCTGCCGACGAAGCCCCTGTCAGTTTCACCACCAAGTTGCCTGCCGGCGTGATGGTGAAGACCGCGGAAGACATCGCTCGCGAAAAAGAAGAGGCCGCTCGCCAAGCGAAACCCGCACCGGCCGTCCCCGTTCCGCCGGCGCGTCCTGCTGCACCGCCGCGCCCGCCGGCGTTTGCTCCCAAAGCTCCGCTCGCGCCGCCGCCCATCCCGGCCGCCAAAGCGCCCGCGCCCGTTTCCGCGCCGCGTCCTTTGCCCACGCCGCCGGTGCCGCCTCGTCCGGTTTCCAGTCCCTCCGCGCCGCCGCCGATCCCGCCGCGCGCCGCGAGTCCGGCTCCGGTCCCGCCATTGTCGGGCACATCGGCACCAAAACCGCCGCCCGCGATTCCCGGTGCGCCGCCTCCTGTACCGGCCGCTCCGACTGCGGAAGCACCCGCGGCAGAAGCTTCGGGCGACATTAAGATCATCCAACTGAAACCGCCGATCGTCGTGCGTGATTTCGCGCCGGCTCTCGGCCTCAAGCCGTTTAAGCTGATCTCTGAGCTCATGGAGATGGGCATCTTCGCGTCGATGAATCAGACGCTGGATGAAGCCGTCGCCATCAAAGTCGCGGAGAAACACGGCTTCCTGCTCGAGATCAAGCACCGCGGCGACGCCGCCGCGCAGCAGGCCGCCAAAGAGAAGGCGAAGGAAAAGAAGAATCCCGACGAGGAGGATGCCAAGAACCTCGCTCTGCGTCCGCCGGTGGTCTGTATCCTCGGTCACGTCGACCACGGAAAGACCTCGCTGCTCGACGCCATTCGCAAAGCCAATGTGGCCGCGGGTGAAGAGGGCGGCATCACGCAGCACATCGGTGCTTACCAGATCGAATTTAACGGCCGCAAACTCACCTTCCTCGATACGCCCGGCCACGCGGCGTTCACGAAGATGCGTTCGCGCGGCGCCAGCGTCACCGACGTCGCGATTTTGGTCGTCGCCGCCGACGACGGCTTCATGCCGCAGACCGACGAAGCGCTCAAGATCGCCCTCGGCGTGAAAGAGCAGCAGCCCGACAAGTTCGCGCTCATCGTCGCCATCAACAAAATCGACGTCAAAGGCGCCAACATCGACCAGGTCAAAGGCCAGATGCAGCAGCGCAACATCGCTCCGGAAGATTGGGGCGGTGAGACGGTCACGGTGCCAGTTTCGGCGATCAAAGGTACGGGCATCGATGAACTCTTGGAGATGATTATTCTCCAAGCGGACGTGCTTGAGCTGAAAGCCAACCCGAAGGCGGAAGCCAGCGGCGTGGTCATCGAATCTCAGATCGATATCGGTCGCGGTCCGCTCGCCACCGTCATCGTGCAGCGCGGTACGCTCCGTGTCGGCGATGCGATTGTGTGCGGCTCTCACTGGGCTCGTGTTCGCGCGATGTTCGACGATCAAGGTCGCAACATCAAAGAAGCGCCGCCTTCCACGCCGGTGCGCGTCATCGGTTGGTCCGGCACGCCGGACAGCGGTGCGGCGTTCAAGGCCGTCAAGAATGCCCGCGAAGCCGAGAAGCTCGCGGAGGAAGAAGAACATCGCCTCAAGAAGATCGCGGCATCGCAGGACTCCGCGCCGAAGCAAGTTTCCGTCGAAAGCCTCTTCGCAAACATCGCCGCCACGCAGCAGAAGACGCTCAAAGTTATCATCAAGACCGACGTCTATGGCTCGACCGAAGCCGTGCGCCACGTGCTCGATGGTATCAAGAGCACCAAGGTTTCGCTCGAAATCGTTTCGTCCGACGTCGGCCTCATTTCGAAGAACGACGTACTCATGGCCAGCACGGGCGGGGCGATCATCCTCGGTTTCAACACCAAGCTCGAAAACGGTGTCACGCCGCTCGCCAAGCACCACGGTGTGCGCATCGAGACGTTCGGCATCATTTATGAGCTCGCCGACAAGGTCCGCGAAATGATGGCGGATCTGCTCGATCCGGATCTGAAGGAAGTGAAGCTCGGCGCCGCCGAAGTCCGCGCGACCTTCCCGCTGGCGAAGGGTTTTGTCGCCGGCTGCTTGGTCACCGAAGGCAAGGTCGGCCGCAACAACACCGCGCGTCTGCGCCGTGGCCGCGAAGTCGTTTACGAAGGCAAGGTCGCCACGCTCAAACGCTTCAAGGACGACGCCAACGAAGTTCGCGCCGGCCTCGAATGCGGTATCAAACTCGACGATTTCAACGGCTATCAAACCGGCGACGTTATCGAGTGCTTCGAGATCCAGAAGGTCCGCGCTTCGCTCTAAACCTTCGCTTCGCGATCTTCGGGAATCACGGGCGCTTCGCCGACGCGTTGCGCCCGTTCCGTTTTAGATAAACCTGAGCTCAACCACTCTTGCTGCCATGTCCAATCGCACTCTTCGCGTAAACGAACTCATCCAGCGCGAGATGAGCAGCATCCTGCGCAAGCGCTACCAGATCGAATCGCTGCCGATCACGATCGTCTCCGTCGAAGTGACTCCCGATCTGCTCGAAGGTCGCGTGTTCATCTCCGTGCTCGGCGACGCCGACGCCGCTGCGCAGAAGCTCCGTTGGCTGCGGAAAATTTCTTCCGAACTTCGCTTCGAACTCGGCCGCACCATCGTGCTGAAAAACATGCCCAAGTTCACCTACGAGCTCGATACCACCACCGAGCGCGGCAATCGCGTGCTCAGCATCCTCGACGAAATCGCCGAGCAGGAAAAAACGAAACAGGCGCAAAGTGGTGAGAGCGAACAAAAGGAGAACGCCTGATCGTGGAGAAATATTTTCCCGCGCTTTCGACCGCCTTTGCCCAAGCGCTTCCTTTGTTGAAGGGGAGCAAACTCGCCGTGATCGGGCATGCACGTCCTGACGGCGATTGCATCGGTTCACAAGTAGCGCTCGCGCGCATGCTACGCGCGACGGGTCATGATGTTTATTGCGTCAATGGCGATGCGACTCCGCGCCGCTTGCAGTATCTCGTCGAGGGCATGCCCTTCGTGCGTCCCATCGATATCGCCGCCGACGATGAGCGCATATCGTTGTGGGTGGATTGCGCGGATGCCGGCCGTGCCGGCGATAAAGCGCGCGAGCGTTTTGCCCGGCCGTTTTTCAACATCGACCATCACCTGTCGAACATCGGTTACGCGCGGTATAACTTCATCGACGCCCAAGCCGCCGCCACGGCGGAGATACTCGCGGGCATCTTCCTCGATCTCGATCTGCCGATCGATGAGCTCACCGCGAAAGCGTTGTACGCCGGCATCATGACCGACACCGGTCAGTTTCGTTTTAGCTCCACTACGCGGCGCACCTTTCTCATCACGGCGGAGCTTGTCGCGCGCGGTGCGAGTCCCGCCGAAGCGGGGGACGAAATCTACGAGCGCGAATCGCTCGGAAAATTGCAGCTGCTGCAACGGTTCCTCGCGTCGCTGCGTTTGGACTGTGGGGGCCTGGTCTGTGTGGGCTCGTTGCCCAACGGCATTTTCGAAGAAACGGGCACCACCGTGGAAGACACGGAAGGGCTCGTGGATTACGCGCGTGCGATCGACGGCGTGGAGATCGGCGTGCTGATCGAGGAACGCCCCGGCGCGCTCAAAGCCAGTCTGCGCTGCAAAAATCCGATCTACCGCGTCGACCAAGTCGCGGCGCAATTTGGCGGCGGCGGTCACGCGTGCGCGGCGGGTTTGAATCTCAAAAACGTTTCCCTCGCAGAGTTTCGTCCGAAATTGCTCGGCGCGCTTGCAGAACAGATCGCGCGCGCTACCGAGACGATTCGCACCTGATCTTTTATCCGATGCTGCTTCAGCCGAAAGAACTCGAGGGCGTGCTCCTCGTCGACAAACCCACCGATCACACCTCGCACGATGTCATCGCGCGTCTGCGCGGCATCCTGCGCATGCGACGCATCGGCCACGCCGGCACGCTCGATCCGATGGCGACAGGCGTGCTCGTGGTGCTGCTCGGCAAAGCGACCAAGGCGTCGCAGTATTTGATGAGTTTGGACAAGGAATACGCGGGCACCATCCGACTGGGCAGCGTGACCAACACGCAGGACGCCGAAGGTGAAGTGCTTGAGACGCGTCCGGTGCCTCCATTGACCGAGGCCGAAGTGAAGGCCGCCATGCAGACGTTTACCGGCGATCAGTACCAACTGCCGCCGATGTTTTCCGCCATCAAGATCGATGGCGTGCCGCTCTACAAACAAGCGCGCAAAGGACAGGAAGTAGAACGCGAGCCGCGTTTCATCCGCATCTCGTCGTTTGAGATGACTCGTTTCGCATCGCCTGATATCGACTTCGTGCTGCGCTGCTCGAAAGGCACGTACGTGCGCACAGTCGCGCACGATCTCGGACAGAAGATCGGTTGCGGCGCGCATCTCGCAGCGTTGCGTCGTACGGCTTCCGGAAAATTCACCGTGGCCCAGTGTCTGACGTTGGAGCAGATCCAAGCGATGTCGTTGCCCGAGCTGGAAAAACATCTCGTGCCGGTGCGCGACGCGGTTCCGAGTTTTGCCCTGTGAGCACCGCGCGTCAGATCGACGGACTGGAGAAAGCGAACTTGCCGGCGCGGCCGTTGCACCTGGCCATCGGCATGTTCGACGGCGTACACCTCGGTCACCTCGCCGTGATCGATGCCGCCGTGCAATCCGCGCGTCGCAGCAGCGGACTCGCGGGCGTGCTTACGTTTTGGCCGCATCCCAGCGCGCTGCTTAATCCGGCGAATCCCACGCGACTCATCGCCGGTCCTGAAATGCGCGCGCGTCAGCTCGCGGAAACGGGCGTGGATTTTGTCATCACGCAACCGTTCACGCCGGAGTTTGCGGCAATCGAAGCGGAGGACGTGCTGCCGTTTTTCCGCAAATACCTGCCGACGCTCAACACGGTGTACGTCGGTGAAAACTGGCGTTTCGGCAAAGGCCGGCGCGGCGACATCAACATGCTGGTTTCCGAAGGTCGCAAGCAGCGCATCACGGTCGTCAGCGCGCAGCGCATCAATCACAATGGCGAGCCGATCAGCAGCACGCGCATCCGAGCTTGTTTGGAAGCGGGCAAGATGGAAGAGGCGAACTCGCTGCTCGGTTACACGTACTTCGCCGAAGGCGTCGTCGCGCGTGGCAAACGTCTGGGTCGAGCGATCGGTTTTCCGACGCTAAACATCTCCTGGGAGCCTGCGCTGCGTCCGCGTTATGGCGTGTATGCTGTGCGCGTCTCGGGTCCGAAAGCGTACGCGCCCCTGCCGGCGGTGGCGAACTACGGCGTGCGCCCCACGGTGGAGCGCAGCGATCAGCCACGCATCGAGGCGCATCTACTTGGACGTTGTCCGTTCGACGAAGGCGACGCGGTGCGTGTCGAGTGGCTGAAGTTTTTGCGTCCCGAAATGGAGTTTGCCGATGTCGGCGAATTGACCGCTCAAATCGCCGCCGATCGCGACGAAGCGCGCCGGTACTTCCGTATTTGATTTCTGGATACGCGCCCGGGCCGCAAGAGCCGGCCGGCGCGATGCGAATAGTTTCCCCGACGGCGCGCTCAGTAAACCAGACGCCAGTTATTGCTCGGTTCGGAAGGAACGAGGCGGTTTTTCTCCACCCAGGAAATGATCAGATCGCGGATCTCTTCGCTCGAGCGGTAGAGGACCGGAGCGCCTTTGAGCATCGTGTAGTCGCCGCCGCCGTTGAAGCGGTAGTTGTTGATCGCGACGCGGAGTTTGCGATCGGGTGAGAGGGGAGCGCCTTGAAAGCGAAGATCGCGAATGCGATCGCCGTGCGGACGACGCAGATCGATCTCGTAGGTGACGCCTTCCGCGACGTCAAAGTGGTAGCCGGGAATGGTCGGGTCGGCTAATTCGCGTGGCGATTTTCCTGGTTCGTACGGGAGGAAATAACGCGCGGAATGCTCGAGCGCTTCTTTGAGCTGCGCGCCCGTGAGTTCGACGGTGTAGAGCGTGTTTTCGTAGATGTAGAGCGCGGCGATGTCGCGCACGGTGACTGCGCCCGCGGGGATGCGCGCGCTGGGATTGAAGTTGGCGGCGAGAGAAACGTCGGCGCCGGTCACATCGAGTTGCACGCGATGGATGAGATCGAGCAACGCCGTGTCCTGAAATGACCCCTCGGCGGCGCTCAACGCGCGCGGACTCTCGCCAATCTCTCGCGAGAGCCAGGCCTGTGTTTCCTCGTGATAAGAAGAGGTCGCCCCGAGGATCTCCGGATCCGCCGGCACACCGGCAACGGAGAGCGAGCGGGAACTTTTGCCGATGACCTGCCAGCGATCGGATGATTCGTTTCGTTCGAGAAAAATCTCCGCTTTCACGAGGCGTTGGCCCCATTTCGCGGCTTGGGCGAGCAACACGTTGTTGATGACGAGCGAGGGAACATCGCGATGCGTGTGAGCCATCAAGATCAGATCGATTCCCGGCACTTCGCGAGCGATCGAAAGGGCGGCGTTTTCATGAAGCACGTCGCCGACATCGCCCTTGCCGGTGGCGAGTTCGTAATCGAGTCCCATGTGCATCGCGATGACGACGAGATCGACGCGCTCTTGTTCGCGCAGCATGCGAACCCATTTCCGCGCTTCGCCGACCGTTTCGCGAAACTCGAGTCCCGCGTAGTTCTCGGGATTTTCCCATTTGGGAATGCCGGGCGTGGTGAGCCCGAGAATACCCATGCGGACGCCTTGCACCTCCTTGATGATGTAAGTGCCGAACGCCGGCTCCTCGGTGCCGATGCGATAAGTGTTGGCCGAGAGCCAGGGGAAGTTGGCTTCGCGGCGCGCTTTTTCAAGGACGGCCAGACCGAAGTTGAACTCGTGATTGCCGATGGTCATCGAATCGTAGCGCAGGCGATTCATCGCGAGCATCATCGGATTGATGGGCGCGTTGTTTTTGCGTGCGTGATGATAGGCGAGAGGCGTTCCCTGAATCGTGTCGCCCGAATCGATCAGGAGCAGATCGGGCGCGAGTTCGCGTTCGCGGTGGATCAACGTCGCGATGCGCGCGAGGCCATCGTCGGATTCGCGCTGCCGGAAGTAATCGATCGGGTAAATGTGTCCGTGCAGATCGGTTGTTGAGAGGATCGTGATATGCGCCCGCTCGGCCCCGAAAAGGGACGATGCGGCGGCGAAGCCGGCGAGCAGTCGGACAAGAAGGAGAGCGCGGGAGAAAGAGAGAGAGCTCATTGAAAAGGCGAACGTAGGCGCAGCATGAAGCAGCGAGGGCGGGAAGTTCACGCCGGTTTTTGCGACGCAGGCCCTGAATGGACAGACGGCATGAGTCGTGCCACAAGCGGCGCATGAAGAAGCCGTATCGCTGTTTGTTGACCGCTGGACCGACGCGAGAGCACCTCGACCCGGTGCGTTTCCTCAGCAATGGTTCCAGCGGCCGCATGGGCTATGCGCTCGCGGAGAAAGCGGCGGCACGCGGATGGGCGGTGGATTTGGTGAGCGGTCCGGTTTCACTCGACGTGCCGACAGGGGTGCGCGTGCACCGCGTGGTGTCAGCTCAAGAGATGTTTGAAGTGTCGGAGCCGCTATTTGATCGCTGCGATCTGTTTATCGCGGTGGCCGCGGTTGCTGATTTTCGTCCGCGCAACATCGAGGTGCATAAAACCAAAAAACGCGAAACCGCACTCCATTTGGAATTGGAGCCGACAGTGGACATACTGAAGACCTTGTCGGCCCGTAAGCGCCCGCAGCAGACCGTGGTGGGATTTGCCGCGGAAACGCGCGACGTCGAGCTCTACGCGCGGCGTAAAATGGCGGAGAAGAATCTGGATTGGATCGTCGCGAACGACGTCAGCCGTCGGGACATCGGCATGGACGCCGCCGACAACGCCGTGATGATTATCGGTCGCGACAATTCGCTGGTGAGCTTCGGCCCTGCGTCCAAACTCGCCGTGGCGGAGTTTATTCTGGATCATATTACGGCAGCGGGACGCGCGTGAGGTGCGTCGATCTCGTCGTAATTTCAGATCCGCATGGCATTAGTCTGTTGCGGAGCTAGTGTTCTTTCGAAAATAAATACGCTCTATATTATCATCGATCATGTAGTATAGATCTACGTCCTCTGTCTTCATGAAGCACCACGGTGCGTTGAAGCCGAATCCGTTTTTAGTATAGACGATATTTCCAGCGATATAAGAGCAGGCGTGAATCACGAATTTCTCCCCTTTTCTTCGATAGACAACCACGTCGCCGAGTTTGGAAGGGGCATCAATTCGCTTGTATTCCTTTTCCAGGATAGCCCAAGCTTCCCGTCCCTCATTTCCCTCTCGGGAGGGAGTTATGAGAGCGCGCATGTCGGGAGTTGAAGAGGAAAAGTTGAAGGCGGTCCAGTAACAGCTGACCGTCGGGTCGTCGGCGCGAGCAAGGAGATAGGTGTTCGTTAACTCGCGTGGTAGCGTAGGGACCAGGTGGACTATATCGAGGTAGCTAACGGAATCATTTTCTGATAAAGATTTTATCAGCGCTTCACTGCTTTTTCGTTGGTTGATGCGCCAGTATTCTGAGATCTCAGCCACTGATTCTTGATTAGGTTTTTCCAAAAGAACAACGAGGGCAGGGGTTCTGAAGGTTGCTCGTAGAAGCTGGCTTCGGGACGTAGGCGTGCTAGCCGAGTGAAAAAGAGCTCCGTAGTCAGAGATCATCCAGCCCGCCCCCCGAGAATAGGCTAATTTGATAATCGTTTTCCTCAGGGACTCAGGGATGGTTCCGGGCGAGAACCAAGAATCGGGAGATTCGCGCATGGGAAGAAATATTTCCTGACTATAATCAACTGCTGAACCTCCGTGCACCAAATGGCGATACAGTCTTGATCGCGCAGTAGACGCGAGCGACCAAATCAAATTCTCACTTGGATATATTTCAACGATGTTGGAACGGGAGCGTCGAGATTGATGGAATAGTTGACGAAGCTCCTCTTTCTCGCTCGAAGGAAGATCCAGTCGATCGATTTCATCGACAACCCCGTCGATATTGAGTCTACGAAATCGCCAAATGGGCTTTGGGTCGGGAGCTGGCAGCCGATCCAGCATGTCCGCCGGAGGAGCAAGCAAGACGCTATAGTAACGCAGCGTTCCCCAGGGGCCAACGATCGGTTCGCTGAATTTCACCTTGTCAACCCAGGCAGGGAAAGTGGCGTGAGATTTGACCGGACCTGCAGGTGGGCAATTGCGTCGGTGGAAGATTGGAGATTTCGAAAGCCTGGGATTGATAGACGCGACATCTTCAATGCGCATGAATGCCCACGGGCCAAATAAAGTTGGTCGACGCCCAAAGACGATGCCGTCAGCGATATAAACAGCGCAATATGGCCAACGGCTGCCCGACCCATCGTCAAACACCACAATGTCGCCGTATTGTCGTGAATACTGATCGCCAACCGAGGTCTCCTTACTCAGAAAGGTGACAATGTCATCTCCAATGATTGTTTTAGCATCCGTTGTGCCGTCGAAGAAACCCGCGGCCATGATTGCGCTATCGATGGCGGGATCGGCCGAGGGCGAAAACTCGTCTGGGTAGGAGTATAGGGCGGCACGAGCCCGGCGGGGCAGGATGTGTGCAATATCTATGCGGTCTCGCTCTTCGACTTGAGCGACCGCATTGATAAACGGTTGGATGGCTTGATAGCGTCCATTGACCATCCAATACGACGCCTGTTCGGCCGAGCTTTGCTCGCTGGTTTCGCGTGGCTTAAATTTTACGACTGAAGTTTCTGTTCCAAGAAGGCTGCGAAATAATTGGTTCCGTTGTGAGGAAGAGGTGAGCGAGGACTCGAGCAGGAACAGGTCATAAAAGATAAACCGTTCGCCGTTTTGTATTCCCCATTTCTTTATCTGATGGGAGAAAGCTTCGATTTCATGATCGTTAAGAAGTGCGGACAGCTCCGTGAGATTGAGAGAGACTGGCCAGCGATAGGTGCGATTTGCTGAATGTGTAGCAAGTAGCGTATACCAAATCTTTCGTTCGCGAGGGGTGAAGAGGTCGAGCAGCGTAGCATCGGGTATAATAATGCACTCTCCGTTTTGTCCGCTGCGATCAATTCGGGCTGAAAGCTCACCTATGATGTTACTTCGAAATCCGAGGCTGCTTAATGCACTTTCAAGCTGATTGGCGAGTGCTGGTGAGAGATGCCAGATTGCGTGAAATTTGGGCAGTGAAAGAAGTTGGGGTTCGGCAGGTTCGAGACGAAGTTTTCCTGTGGTTAGTTGTGGTTCGTTGGCGAGAACTGCAACGCAGGCGCAGCAAATCAGAACGATAACACGAAAGGAAAGGGGGGCGGACATCAGGACAACGATCTAAAACTATGACCGAACGTCCCAATCGGGACAAAGAAAAACCTCCCGCGGGGCGACGGGAGGTTTTTCGAATAGGTGCGCTTAAACTTCTTAGAAGCTGCCTTTCACACCCAAGGCCCATTGTACGCCGAATTTCTCGGTGCGCGCGATCGTAGCGTAGTCGACGGTATTGTCGCTATAACGAGTAGCGACGTGACCTTTGTCGAAGATGTTACGACCGTTGAGGAAGAGCGCGAAACGCTGCGAGAAGCGGTAATCGAGGTTGAGATCCCAGAAGGCTTGTGAAGACATACCATCAAAGCGAAGCCGATCGCTGGGCAAGTCGCCCGACGTAGTCGTCTGACGACGCATGGCACCACGGTAGTTCCACTTAATCTGAGCGCTAAACTTCTTAACCGCGAAGTTCAGACCAACGTTGCCGTTGGTATCGATCCATTTCGGGAAGTCGTAAACGTTGGTTCCCGAAAGGTCCATCTTCGTGACGTTGGCATATAATGTAAACATGCGTCCGATGGACTCTTGGTCGAAGAGTTTAGTAACGATGTCCAAACGCTGATTGAAGTTAAGCTCGACGCCATTGATCTTAGCGTCGCCCGCGTTGATGGTCGAGCGGAGTTCCCAACCAACGTATTCAGGCCCGAGACCGAACGGAGCGAGATCGGCAGCAGTGGCGAGGCGACGAGCACTGCTGAAGAATCCATCGACTTCCTTGCGGAAAACACCGGCAGAGATGATGCCGCCACTGTCCGTATAGTATTCTAGTGTGATATCGTAGTTATTGCCCTGCCAGGGTTTCAGACCCGTGTTACGAATGGATAGGTAGCCGGGAGGACCACCGGGGACGTAGTCGGTGTCAGTCGTATCGTATTCATTGATTTCCGTGCTGGGGAGGATGTTGGGCAGGTCAGGACGGCCAAACGTCTTCGCGTAGGCAGCACGGAGAATCAGGTTGGGGGTGATATCAAAGGTTATGTGGAGGCTGGGATAAAAACCATCATAATCCGTTTTGGCGGAAGCACCACGGACAACTCGGACGCCTGTATCGGCATTATAGAGCTGACCGAGCGCAGAATCTTCCGTTTTCTCATAGCGTACACCGCCGAGAATACGAAGTCGGCCGTGCATCAACTTGGTGTCGGCCGAAATGTAGGCAGCCGTAATGTCCTCTTGGAGAAAATACGAGTTCTGCGCGAGACGAGTGGCGTTTCCGACGACGTCTTCCTGGAACTGCTCAGGATTGGTTTTATACCGATCGTAGAGCTTAAACGGAGACATCCATTGGATCGAGGGATAGCCCCAGCCTGGATCGACACCATAGGAAGTATCCATGAAGGGCAGCACGCTTTCGTCTCCCGAGTTGGCAACCAAGTCGGGACCAAGGTAGCGCCAACGCCTTTCGGGGCGTACGATATCACGCTCCTGCCGATGGAAAAGGACGCCGCCTTTGATACCAAAGGGAACCGCGAGATCCAAATCATAACGGGCGTTAAAACGCGCGCCCGAGATGATATCGGAGGACTCCACTTGGCGACTGCGCACGCCGTCGATACCGTTGTTTTGGAGTTGGTAGTTCGAGATGTTATGCGCATCGAGTTCGGTGCCATTGGCCGCGAGCACTGTGATGGACGCGGGGCCTTCGCTATCGATGTTGTGCATTAACACGCGAGACTCGCCGATCATTTGGAGGTTGGTGATCGTCTCGAAGTGATCGCGGTCGGTGTCGCGGTACCAGTTCTTGGACTTGGAATAATTGACGCCCGCGTCCATCTGCCAACGGCGTCCGTCATAGCGCCAAGTGGCGTTAAACGCATTGGTGGCGCCCATCTTGTCACGGAAGGAGTATCCTTGGGTGACACTCCCACGGCCCGAAGCACTATAGGAATGCGTAGGGCTGTAATCGAAGGCATCCGTACCACCGGTGGGGGTGGGGTTGGTGCCAACGTCCCAATTGATATTACGATTACCAAAGAACGACTTATAGTAGTTGAATTGGTAACCAAACGAGACGACGTGGCGGTCAAGCGGCTTCCAGTCGACTTTGAAGCTAATGGAGTCGCGGAATGTGTTCTTGGGACCATCCTGCAATTGATAGTTGCGAAGATAGCCACTCGACGGCCCAACAGTGGTTCCGGCGATTGGGGTAGTACGCCAAGTGGGTTGTGAGCGATGCTGTTCGTTGAATTGGTTAGACGAAAGCCCGTTGATAACGATACCTAACTTTTTGCTAAGCGGATTGATATAGCTAAACTCAAATCCGGGAAGCGCTTTATAGGTTTCTTTTTTGCCGGGGCCCGGAGTTTTCTCCCAGATATTTAGATTTTCATCATTGATACTGAGATAGGCCTTGTACGTAAAGGAAGCGCGATCGCGTTCGAAAGCACTTCGGCTGATCATGTTTACGGAGCCGCCCAAGGTTGCTGCCGAATCGCTGGGTGTGGGGACCTTGGCGACTTCAATGCGCGAAACGTTATTGATCGAAACCTGTTCGAGTTCAAACGAGCGGCTGTTGCTAGACGATGCTGAGCTGGCCATCTGTGCGCCGTCCACCGCGACTGCAGTGAAGTTATCGGCGAAGCCGCGTACGGAGATCGTACGGACGTCGGCGGCAACGTAGTCGACCGAAATGCCGGGCAGGAACTTCACGAATTCACCGATATTTCCTTCGGTTACATCGCCGAAGGCGTCGGCCGAAACAACGTTCTTAATATTAGACGCGAAGCGCTGTTCGTTAGTAGCGATGGAAGCAGCATCCGTATCCTTCGTTGTAGTAACCGTAAAAACGTTGAGTTGAATAACGTCATCATCGAGCGAGCCATCCGTTTGCACGCCGGCGCCGGCGAGGCGTATGACTGGTTCCGCGCGCTCCCCTGCGGTGACAGTAACAGGGATGCTTCGCGGCTCGAGGCCGGTATAGAATACGTTCAGTGTGACTGTGCCGGCTGGGATGTCTTCCAGGCGGAATTCACCGAACGAGTTTGTAAATACAACGATAGACGTACCTTCAACAGTGATACGGGCATTGTTTAGGTAACTACCGTTGTGAGCATTTTGTACACGACCCGAGATCGAGCCGGTGGCGGTTGCTTGGGCGTGGGAGGCGACGGGTAGGGTGACCGCCGCAGTTGTCAATGAAGCGACCAAGCCGAGGCGGAGTACGCCTCCCAGCTTTTGGCGCTTCGATACGGCACGACTCTTTCCGGGTTCGTTGCTATATTTTGGCATGGTTGGTGTGGGGGTTAGGGAAAAGGGCAGGCACGCAGAAACTTGCGCAGAGTCGGAGAGACAATTTGCGAAAGGACTGATCGCAGCGTGAAAGCAAATAGGGGAAGAAGGCTGGTTTCCTGTCTAGGGGTGGGGAAAGTCAGTCTGAAGCGGGGATGCGTAGTAAAGAGTAGTTTAAGGACACCTGTGCAAGAATTCTTATCAACTTTTTTTCACGTGTCCTTTTACAATCAAATGGCAGTATTTGTCGGCGCGGTCGGTCCCAAGAAATTCAGGAGAACTTAGCTGAGGGATGATTTAACAGGTCTCGTGCCGACGAGTTCACGCGAAATTTGGTGCACGCGTCCTTACGGCGCGCGCGTTTGTCGTCGCAGGGGAAGAATGCACGTTTCTGTGTAGTACCGCGCTGCACGCGGTGAGTGTGGCTCGGCGACGGTTGAATGATATTCCGTCGCTTTGCCTAGGCAGTCGATTTCGCCGGAGAGGGCCGTGCAAAATCTACGTCTCACTGCAGCGCGCGACTAATAGAATCCTGCGGGTTGTATACTCACTCGAAGTAGGCAATGCCACGCGGCCTCCGGAGCAGAGGGCCCGGATGATTGCGATCTCTCCGAAGGGACGACTTGGGAATGGCGAGCTAGGGGCGTGGGTTGCCAGAGTGGAAGGGGGTTAATCGTGTTCCCGAAAGCGCGCAGGACGCGGTTGCGAGTGCGCGAGGCGAAATGCCCGCGCGGGCGGGCGATCGTTTTTTTGTTTTGCGAAGACCGCGCACGCGTCCGCAAGTGATCCTGCTATGTCCGCGATTTCACAGGCAGAACTGGGTGTTCTTTTCGATTGGGACGGAGTCGTGATCGATTCGTCCAAGCAGCATGAAGAAAGTTGGGAACGGCTCGCCGCCGAAGAGGGCCGTTCGTTGCCGGCGGATCATTTCAAACGGGGATTCGGGATGAAAAACGAGCGCATCATCCCCGAGCTGCTCGCGTGGTCGCAGGATGCCGCGGAAATCCGCCGTTTGTCGCTGCGGAAGGAAGCGCTTTATCGCGAGATCGTGCGCGAGCGTGGCATCGACGCGCTTCCGGGCGTGGCGACTTTTTTGCAACGTTTGCGTGCAGCCGGCGTTCCGTTCGCGGTGGGCTCGTCCACGCATCGCGAAAACATCGACACGATTCTCGACGTGCTTGGGTTTACAGGACTCTTCTCCGGCATCGTGACGGCGGAAGATGTCACCCAAGGCAAACCGCATCCCGACGTGTTTCTCAAGGCCGCCGCGAAGATCGGCCGTCAGCCCGGGCGCTGCGTGGTTTTTGAGGACGCATGGGTGGGCATCGCGGCGGCGCGCGCTGGCGGCATGAAAGTTGTGGGTGTCGCCACCACGCATCCGCTGGGTGAGCTGAGCGACAAGGTCGATCGGGTGGTGCATCGCCTCGACGAACTTCAGGTCTCCGATTTGCTCGATTTGTGGAAATGAGCACGCTGGCGATTCCACCCGCCACCGTCTTTTGCCAACATGCTTTTTAAGCTCAACGCCGACTACCAGCCCACGGGCGACCAACCGCAGGCCATCGAGAAACTCACCGCCTCGATCCAGGCCGGCAACAAACACCAGACGCTGCTCGGTGTGACCGGCTCCGGCAAAACGTACACGATGGCCAACATCATCGCGCGTTGCGATCGGCCGACGCTCATCATTTCGCACAACAAGACGCTCGCGGCGCAGCTTTACTCGGAGTTCAAAAACTTTTTCCCGGAAAACGCGGTCGAGTATTTCGTCTCGTACTACGACTACTACCAACCGGAGGCGTACGTCGCCGCGAGCGATACCTACATCGAGAAAGATTCGTCCATCAACGACGAGATCGAGCGGCTGCGTATCTCGGCTTCCAGCGCGCTGGTGTCGCGTCGCGACGTGATCGTGGTGGCGAGCGTTTCCTGCATCTACGGACTCGGCTCGCCCGAGGAGTTTTCGGAGATGCGCATTCCCCTGCGCACGGGTTTGCCGATGAGTCGCAATCGTCTGCTCGAGCGCCTCGTCGAGAACTTGTACGAGCGAAACGACTACGATCTCGTGCGCGGCCGTTTTCGCGTGCGCGGCGACGTGGTGGACATCATGCCCGCCTATCTCGAACACGGATTGCGCGTGGAGTTTTTCGGGGACGAGATCGACAGCCTGACGGAGTTCGATCCGCTCACGAGCAACGTGCTGCGCAAGCTCGAGCAGTTCGATCTGTATCCAGCGAATCAATACGTAACCTCGCGCGACAAACTCCAAGGCGCCATCGCGGGCATCAAGCGCGAGTTGGAGGAGCGCGTGGCGTTCTTCGAGTCGCAGGGCCGTTATCTCGAAGCGCAGCGCATTCGCATGCGCACGAACTACGATCTCGAGATGCTCGAAGAGATGGGCTTCTGCAACGGCATCGAAAACTACTCGATGCATCTGGCTGGGCGTCGTCCGGGAGAGCGTCCGTTCTGCCTCATCGATTTCTTCCCGAAGGATTTTCTGCTCTTCATCGACGAGAGCCATGTGACCGTGCCGCAGATCGGGGCGATGTACAACGGCGATCGCGCGCGCAAACAAGTGCTCGTGGATTTCGGTTTTCGCCTGCCGTCCGCGCTCGAGAATCGCCCGCAGTCCTTCGATGAATTTGTCGCGGTGACGGGACAGACGCTCTACGTGTCGGCGACGCCGGGAAAGTACGAGTTGGAGAAATCCGCGGTGATCGCCGAGCAGTTGATCCGACCGACGGGTTTGGTGGATCCGGAGATTTCGATTCGTCCGACCAAGGGCCAGGTGGAGGACCTGATCGCCGAAGTGAAACGTGCGGTGGAGAAGGGGGAACGCGTACTCGTCACGACGTTGACGAAGCGTTTGTCGGAGGATCTCACGGCCTTCATGCGCGAAGCGAAAATCCGCGTGGAATATCTGCACTCGGACATCGATGCGATCGAGCGCGTGGAAATCCTGCGCAATCTCCGACTCGGCAACTTCGATGTGTTGATCGGCATCAATCTTCTGCGCGAAGGACTTGATCTTCCGGAGGTCGCGCTGGTGGCGATTCTCGATGCGGACAAGGAAGGTTTTTTGCGCAGCGAAACGTCGCTGGTGCAGACCGCGGGCCGGGCGGCGCGTCACGAAAATGGACGCGTGATTTTTTATGCGGACAAGATCACCGACTCGATTCGGCGCACGCAGGAGATCACCGCCTACCGACGCGAGAAACAGCTCGCGTACAATCGCGAGCACGGCATCACGCCGCGCAGCGTGAAGCGCTCTGCGCAAGCGAGCCTGCATGTGTACGATGGCACCGGACGCGACGACGAATCGCAGGAAGTCGCAGAGGCGAGCGTCGATGATGTGGCCGCGGTGATCGCCGAGCTTGAGGACGAAATGGCGGCCGCGGCGGCACGGCTGGAGTTTGAGCGCGCGGCTTTGTTGCGCGATCAGATCGCGGCGTTGAAGACGGGCGATTTTAAGAAGCTCTCGAAATCCGTGAAGAAACCGAAAACCTCCAAACGCGGAGCGGGTGGTGGACGTCGTTGGCGGTGAGAATTCCCGACCGCGTTTGCCGTGTTCCCTGAAAAATAGAAAAAGTTTCGAGCCGGTTACCTTTGTGAGACGACGGGCGTCTTTGCTCGTGTATGAAAACACGTCTTCTCCTGCTTATGGGCGCGTTGAGCGTGGTCGTGACAGCCAATGCGCAAGTGTTCGAACCTCAGGCCGCGCGCAACATCCTCATAGGAAGCGTGGCGGGCGCCATCATCGGCGAAAACAATGACAAGCCTCTTGAGGGTGCATTGATCGGCGCGGCCGCAGGCGCCTTGTGGAGCGCGGCGACGGCGAATCCATCCCAGCCTGCCTACGCGCCACCGGTGCCTGCAGTCAGAAGCGTCTGTGTACCGGCTCCGCGTCCGGTCGTGGTGGTCGCGCCTGTGTGCCCTCCCGTTCCGAAGGTCGTCAAAGTGGTGCGGCCGCGCGTGGTTCACCCGCGGCCGGTGATTGTCGTGAATCCGGCACACCACCACCATCATCATCATTACGCGCATGGCCATTCGCATAAGCATGGAAAGCATACCGTGTATTCGCGAGGCGGATACGGCCACGGGCGCTGAGCGAAGGCGGCGTCAAGTTTGGCAGCGCGAATCGTCCGCGGTTCGCGCTTTTTTGTGAGTTGAAACGATCGCGCAGCGACGCCAGCAGTCGCGGAATGCGCATCGCGATCCTGGCTGATATTCATGGGAACCTGCCCGCCTTGGAGGCGGTGCTGGCACGTGTCGAAGGCTTGAAGATCGACCGGCTGGTGATTGCGGGCGACATCGTGGTGGGCGCGCCGGATTCGTTGCGCTGCTGGGAGCGTGTGCAGTCGCTGGGCTGCCCGGTGCTGCGCGGAAATCACGAGCGTTACGTCTTCGATCTCGGCACGCCGCGCGCGAAGCCGGAGTGGAGCACGCGGCAGTTTGGTCCGGTGCAATACGCCGCCGCGCAACTCGGCGAAGAAAACCGCCGCAAGCTGGCCGCCTTGCCGGAAATCATCCGGCTGCCTGACGCTCCCGACCTCCTTTTTGTGCATGCGTCAATGCGTGGGGATCACGATTTGATTTTTCCGTACACGAGCGATGCCGAGATCGAGCCTATGTTTGCCGGTTGCGATGAACGCTGGATCATTCGCGGGCATAATCATTATGCGGCGGTGCGTCCGTGGGGACGTCGTTTCATCGTCAACACCGGCGCTGTGGGACTTCCGCTCGATGGCACGGTGAAGGCGCAGTTTGTGGTGATGGAGCGGCGCGGCGCAGAGTGGAGCGTGGAACATCACGCGGTGCCGTACGACGTGCAGGCGACGCTGACGCGTTTTCGCGAAAGCGGTTATCTCCGCGATGGCGGGCCGCTGGCCCGGCTTTACATGCGCGAAGTGGAAACGGCCGCGCCGCATGTCGTCCCATTCCTAAAATGGTGCGGACGCGGCGGAGGAGCGGATTTGCTCACCGACGAGTTGGTGTCGACTTGGCTTTCGCGCGAATGATGCGCGGCGTCGTTTGTATTGAATAAACAACTACGCGCTCAGGCCCATTCCGGCGGATTCTGCAGCGCGGGTTTGAGCACGCCGATGCAGGGGAGGTTACGGTAGCGCTCGGCAAAATCGAGGCCGTAGCCGACGACAAACTTGTCGGGAATCTCGAAGCCCACGAAGTCGGCCGAGAAATCCACCTCGCGACGGCCTTTCTTATCGAGCAGCACACAAGTGCGGATGCTCGCGGGTTTGGATTTTTTGATGAGATCGACGACGACGGAGAGCGTCTTGCCGGTATCGAGGATGTCGTCGATCAGCAGTACGTGGCGATTGGCGAGATCGAGCGAGAACCGATTGAGCAGACGTGGTTTTCCTTGGGATTTGACCTCGTTGCGATAGCTGGAAACGCGGATGCAATCGAGACGGACGGGATTGGAAATGTGTCGCAGCAAATCCGCGGTGAAGAGGATCGCGCCGTTGATGATGGCGACCACCGTGATCTCTTCGTCGCCGTAAACGCGTGCGATTTCCGCACCGAGTTTTTTGAGGCGGCGTTTGATGGCCGCTTCCGAAACGAGGACGGTTTCGAGATCGGCGTGGGCGGGACGGGCGGGCGATTTGGCCATGATGGAGAAACGAAGATGAAGGCCATAAAGCGGAGCCTCGGCAACTGCTTCTCGGTCGCGGACGAGGTTTATTCTTTTGACTCAATTTCCGGCTGAAATCTTGCTTCCCGGCGCGTTTTGCGCGGCATGATTTCTATCCGCATTCAGAATCTCACCAAACGTTTCGGGTCGACAGTCGCTCTGCACGGACTCGACCTCACCATCCGTCCTGGTGAGTTGTTTTTTCTCCTCGGTCCCAGTGGTTGCGGTAAGACCACCTTGCTGCGCAGCATCGCCGGTTTCTACATCCCGGAGGAGGGCAGCATTCTCTTTGGCGAAGAAGAGGTGACGCGTCTCGAGCCGCACAAGCGCAACACCGGCATGATGTTTCAAAGCTACGCACTGTGGCCGCACATGACGGTGGCGGAGAACGTCGCTTTCGGTCTCGAAGAGCGCAAGGTGCCGCGCCCGGAGATCAAGAAACGCGTGGAGGAGGCGCTCACGTCGGTGCGGATGGAAGGCTACGCGGCGCGCAAGCCCAACCAACTTTCCGGCGGCCAGCAGCAACGCGTGGCATTGGCGCGCGCGCTGGTGATTCGCCCGCGCTGTCTTTTGCTCGACGAACCGCTCTCGAATCTCGACGCGAAGCTCCGTCTCGAAATGCGCACCGAAATCCGGCGCGTGTGCAAAGAGTTCAACCTCACCACGGTGTATGTGACGCACGATCAGAAGGAGGCGCTTTCGATCTCCGATCGCATGGCAATCCTCGACAGCGGACACATTCTCCAAGTCGGCACGCCGCGTGAAGTTTATCGTCGGCCCACTTGTCGCACGGTCGCGAATTTCATCGGAGAAACGGATTTCATCGCGGGCAACGTCACCTCCACCCAAGGCGGTCATGTTTTTGTGGATACAGCGGTGGGACGTTTCGAAGGTTTACCCGGCGATCCCGCAAAAATGCCCGCGGTCGGTGCGGCGGTGACGGTTTCGATCCGCCCTGAATGCTGGCGCTTGGGCGGCGAGCCGCGCGATGTGAACTGCGTGTCGGGTCGCATCGGCGACGCGGTTTATCTCGGCGAAGTGGCGCAGTACGATTTTGTGCCGTCGCGGGGCGGCGATCCTCTGAAAATCTATGAACTGAACCCGCGCTTTCAGGGACGTTCGACGGAGAAAACGTTCCACGCATGCGCCGATGTGGACGACGTCGTGGTCTTGTCCGAATAAACTGCGGCGACACGCGCACTGAGTGATGTTCAAACGAATCCTCATAGTTGTGTGCCTGATCTCGGTCGTCGCGCTGCCATTCGCGCTGCGACCGGAGAAAGACTCTGCAGAGCGCGCGGATGAGACGTTGGTGATCATCACGCCGCATAACGAAGCGCTGCGTCACGAATTTGGCGTCGGGTTTCGCCGCTGGTATCGCGAGCGCATGGGAAAAAACGTCGTGATCGATTGGCGCGTGATCGGAGGCACGAGCGAGATCGCACGTTTTCTCGAAGGTGAATACACGGCGGCGTTTGAACTTTATTGGACCAAAACACTCGGTCGACAATGGAGCGCGGAAGTGCAGGAGGCGTTTCAAAATCCCCGGCTGCCCGCCGAGGCCTCGGAAGAGGCGCGGATGGCACGCGCGATGTTTCTCCAGTCCGAGATCAGTTGCGGCATCGATCTCTTTTTCGGAGGTGGTCCGTACGACTTCATTCGCCAGGCGCAGGCGGGGCGCATCGTGGACAGCGGTGTGATGAAGAAACACCCCGAGTGGTTTCGGGCCGATGTGATCCCGGAGGAGTTTGCGGGTGAGCAATACTGGGATGCGCAAGGACGCTGGATGGGCACGGTGCTCAGCAGCTACGGCATCGTGGTGAATCTGGACGCGCTCAAACGCCTCGGCGTCGAGTTGCCGACACGTTGGGACGATCTGAAAAATCCGCGGCTCTTCGGAGAAGTTGCGCTCGCCGATCCCACCAAGAGCGGCTCGATCGCGAAGGCATTCGAAAACGTGATCCAACAGCAAATGCAGCGCCGGTTGACTGAGTTGATGGCGCAGCAGCCGGACGCGACGCCGGAGCAGTTGAAACAAATCGAGCAACGCGCGGTGGAGGAAGGCTGGACCGAAGGCTTGCGCTTGATGCAGCTGATCGGGGCCAACTCGCGCTACTTCACCGACAGTTCGCAGAAACCGCCGATCGATGTCGCACAGGGAAATGCCGCGGCCGGTATGTGCATCGATTTTTACGGACGTCAGCAGCAGGAGGCGATCGAACGTCGCGACGGTCCGGGACGCATCGCGTATGTGTCGCCGGTCGGTGGCTCGGTGAATTCCGTGGATCCGATCGCGCTCTTGCGCGGTGCCAAAAATCGCGCGGCCGCGGTGGCATTCATCGAGTACGTGCTCTCGATGGACGGACAGAAGTTGTGGAATTTCGAACCTGGCACACCGGGCGGACCGGAACGTTTTGCGCTGCGCCGGCTGCCGGTGCGCCGCGATTTTTATGAGAAGACGGAGTTCGCCGCGCTGCGCAGCGATCCCGATCTTCCTTACGAAGGCTCGGAGCAGCTCATTTATCGTCCCGCGTGGACCGGGTCGCTGTTCCGCGAAATGTCCTTCGTTATTCGCGTGATGTGTTTGGACACGCATCACGAGCTGCGCGATGCTTGGCGTGCCATCATCGACGCCGGCATGCCGGAGGAAGCGCTGACCGCGCTGCAAGATTTGTCGGCGGTCGATTATGCCGCGGCCAGCGGACGTATCCGCGCCGCCCTTACATCGCGCAACAAGGCGGATGAGCTGCGTCTCACGACCGAACTCGGCAATGTGTTTCGTGAGCGATACGCGCGCGCCAAAGCCATCGCTCGTGCGACGGAGCGCTGACGAAAAAACTCACCACGCCGCCACGGCGGCGGAGTAGGCTTTGCGATCGGCCGCGTTGAAGAACGACGTGCCCGCCACGAACGTATCCGCGCCGGCACTACGGCATTCGAGTCCCGTCGAAAGATCGATGCCGCCATCGACCTCGAGGCGGAACGAAAGACCGCGTTCGCGTCGTACCTGAGCGATGCGGGCGATCTTTTCCAATTGATCGCGCCGGAACGACTGACCGCCGAAACCTGGCTGCACGGTCATGACCAGAAGAAGTTCGATCTGATCGAGCCACGGCTCGACGGCGGAGGCGGGCGTGCCGGGATTGAGCACGAGGCCGCGCTGACAACCGAGTTCGCGGATGCGACGCAGCGTTTCGCGATGATCGATTTCCGGTTCGATGTGAATGCTGATGAGATTGGCGCCTGCTTTGGCGAACGCCTCGATGTAGCGATGCGGTTCGCTCAGCATCAGGTGGACATCGAAAAAGAGTTTCGAGTTTTTGCGCAGCGCCGCGACGGTTTGCGGACCGAAAGAAAGATTGGGTACGAAATGCCCGTCCATGATATCCAGATGGATCCACGCGAGGCCGAGCGATTCGACGATAGCCGCGCTGGCGGCGAGATTGGCGTGGTCGCCGGCAAGGATGGAAGGAGCCAAAATGGGCGCTGCGTGCATGGCGGGGAGAGCAAATTTTGTTCACGCCAAGCGCAAGGCCGCATTATGACGACGCGCGCCAAGAGGCGGGAGCATTCTGCGTATGGATCCCTGTCGCTGATTCCAAAAACTCGGCGCGGAGTATCCAAGGAGCGTGGGGCCTGCCGTCGACGCCGGCTTTGCCTTGATTCCAAAAACTCGGCGCGGAGTATCACCACGGATGGCGGGCTGCACAGGATGACAGCTTTGCCTTGATTCCAAAAACTCGGCGCGGAGTATCACCGTGAGGATCGGAGTCGAGGGCCGCGTCGCTTTGCCTTGATTCCAAAAACTCGGCGCGGAGTATCGTGGAGCTCAGGCTTAATCACATTTACTTTGCTTTGCCTTGATTCCAAAAACTCGGCGCGGAGTATCATGACGCGCGCTGGCTTGCGCTGGCTGCGTGCTTTGCCTTGATTCCAAAAACTCGGCGCGGAGTATCCGCATGAGCTACATATCCGAGACGATGCGCGCTTTGCCTTGATTCCAAAAACTCGGCGCGGAGTATCTAAAGCTATCGACACGGCGTTAGATTTTGCTGCTTTGCCTTGATTCCAAAAACTCGGCGCGGAGTATCGGCGTTGGCGGTGATAGCACCGACGAGTTCGCTTTGCCTTGATTCCAAAAACTCGGCGCGGAGTATCCGCGAGCACCCCGATGAATGAAAGTTCGCTGCTTTGCCTTGATTCCAAAAACTCGGCGCGGAGTATCTAGATCACCAGTGCCAGCGCGGCGGCGACCGCTTTGCCTTGATTCCAAAAACTCGGCGCGGAGTATCCTAGTGCTCGGAAGATCATCTTGGCTAAGAGCTTTGCCTTGATTCCAAAAACTCGGCGCGGAGTATCATCGTTTCTTCGCCGTCGTCAGGCTCTTTTGCTTTGCCTTGATTCCAAAAACTCGGCGCGGAGTATCTCGCGCCCTTTAGTCTTCTAGGTCTTCTAGGCTTTGCCTTGATTCCAAAAACTCGGCGCGGAGTATCGCTTCCAAAATTCTTCGCATTCTTTCTCGGGCTTTGCCTTGATTCCAAAAACTCGGCGCGGAGTATCCTGCTTTGTGACCGGGTGAAGATACTTTCCGCTTTGCCTTGATTCCAAAAACTCGGCGCGGAGTATCGACCTCGCCGGTCTTTTTGTCCTCACGTTCGCTTTGCCTTGATTCCAAAAACTCGGCGCGGAGTATCTAAATGCGCGCTTGAGTCGGCCGGCCAGTGGCTTTGCCTTGATTCCAAAAACTCGGCGCGGAGTATCAGGCGCGAGGTTGCGGCGCTTCCGGCTCGAGCTTTGCCTTGATTCCAAAAACTCGGCGCGGAGTATCGCCAAAGAGTTCGGCCGCTACAAGCCCGAGCTTTGCCTTGATTCCAAAAACTCGGCGCGGAGTATCCTAAGAGCTCGACAAGCGCGCGATGGATGCGCTTTGCCTTGATTCCAAAAACTCGGCGCGGAGTATCCCCGCAATGAGATCGTACGCCTGCCCCCCAGCTTTGCCTTGATTCCAAAAACTCGGCGCGGAGTATCCGCGGCGCCCATCGAGGGCGAGACCGTGAGGCTTTGCCTTGATTCCAAAAACTCGGCGCGGAGTATCTGAGCGCATCAATCACCACCTGCGGCATGAGCTTTGCCTTGATTCCAAAAACTCGGCGCGGAGTATCGCCTGAGCCGGCGAGGGTGAGCGTCGCGGTGCTTTGCCTTGATTCCAAAAACTCGGCGCGGAGTATCCCAATCCCCCGCGCATGCCCCAAGGCCTCGGCTTTGCCTTGATTCCAAAAACTCGGCGCGGAGTATCGACGAGGCCCGGCACATGGCGGGCTTCGGCGCTTTGCCTTGATTCCAAAAACTCGGCGCGGAGTATCACAAGAATCATTCGCTCACGTTTCCAAGCTGCTTTGCCTTGATTCCAAAAACTCGGCGCGGAGTATCTGGTTGCGTTAACGGCGACAAGATTTACCGGCTTTGCCTTGATTCCAAAAACTCGGCGCGGAGTATCTCGCACGCCAGGTCGAGGAACGCCTCGCGCGCTTTGCCTTGATTCCAAAAACTCGGCGCGGAGTATCGGGACGCTATTTTTTCGCGCGCCCCTGTCAGCTTTGCCTTGATTCCAAAAACTCGGCGCGGAGTATCGAGATAGTAGTAGAATTTCGTGTCCGGATCGCTTTGCCTTGATTCCAAAAACTCGGCGCGGAGTATCGAAGCCAGAACTGACACCACTAACACCATAGCTTTGCCTTGATTCCAAAAACTCGGCGCGGAGTATCCTCCGCGCGAAACGATACAAGTCTGCAATCGCTTTGCCTTGATTCCAAAAACTCGGCGCGGAGTATCGCGGGCTTGGCCGCTGCTTTAGGGGCAGGAGCTTTGCCTTGATTCCAAAAACTCGGCGCGGAGTATCAGCATGCGGCTGTCTGTCGAAGCGACGACCGCTTTGCCTTGATTCCAAAAACTCGGCGCGGAGTATCGTGGGAAGCCGATGTGACGTTGCCTCCGATGCTTTGCCTTGATTCCAAAAACTCGGCGCGGAGTATCAGAGAGGGCCATCCATCCAAGGTCCGGGCAGCTTTGCCTTGATTCCAAAAACTCGGCGCGGAGTATCATCAAGCATCCGTCGTTGCTCGATTTCATCAGCTTTGCCTTGATTCCAAAAACTCGGCGCGGAGTATCGCCGCCGCCAAAAAAGCGGAGTCGTTTTCAGCTTTGCCTTGATTCCAAAAACTCGGCGCGGAGTATCCTTCCGATTCTTAACGCTACGAAAACCTAAGCTTTGCCTTGATTCCAAAAACTCGGCGCGGAGTATCACCTACCTCGTCCTATGGGTGTGGGGCTGGCTTTGCCTTGATTCCAAAAACTCGGCGCGGAGTATCTTACGAGACAAACGGAGTTGTTCAGCCGTTGCTTTGCCTTGATTCCAAAAACTCGGCGCGGAGTATCGCACTCACGAAGCTCTTTTGGCGCGCTTTCGCTTTGCCTTGATTCCAAAAACTCGGCGCGGAGTATCGAGCAGGCTCCGGCGGCCGCAGTAACGACGGCTTTGCCTTGATTCCAAAAACTCGGCGCGGAGTATCTAGGTCACGCTCGCACCGCTGGCGCTGGTGGCTTTGCCTTGATTCCAAAAACTCGGCGCGGAGTATCGATACCGAGGGCTACGGCGAAGGAATCTTCGCTTTGCCTTGATTCCAAAAACTCGGCGCGGAGTATCATTACAGGTGCCAAAACAAACGCCCACTTTGCTTTGCCTTGATTCCAAAAACTCGGCGCGGAGTATCGACCGAGCTAAGCAGCACCTACCGGGGTGTGCTTTGCCTTGATTCCAAAAACTCGGCGCGGAGTATCGAAATTCTGCGGTGCCTGCGGCTCATGCACGCTTTGCCTTGATTCCAAAAACTCGGCGCGGAGTATCGTGTGTTCGGATTGATCCTCGGTATACTCTGCTTTGCCTTGATTCCAAAAACTCGGCGCGGAGTATCTCTGGAGGCCCGCATTGCTCGCGGTCGCGAGCTTTGCCTTGATTCCAAAAACTCGGCGCGGAGTATCTCGCCCTGTCGTCGATGGTGCGCATCATCGCTTTGCCTTGATTCCAAAAACTCGGCGCGGAGTATCGATCGGCACCAGTGGCGGCCGCTACGTAGCGCTTTGCCTTGATTCCAAAAACTCGGCGCGGAGTATCAAGACGTTCAGCGATGAGAGGGAAGGTTGGGCTTTGCCTTGATTCCAAAAACTCGGCGCGGAGTATCAGCAATGCCTGTGCTGCCGCTGCCCATGTAGCTTTGCCTTGATTCCAAAAACTCGGCGCGGAGTATCCGCCCATGAGAAGGCCCTCTTAATGAGGGTCTTCTGTATTTCTACCACAGCTGAATTTGCTCAGGCAGATCCTCGGGTTCCACCTCTTGGGCGGGTTTTCCGTAGATCACGAATGAGCGTTCCCATTGCGATCGGGTCACAAAAATCGCCCGGACTTTACCTTCTGCCGGGATACTTTTCTTCAAACGATCCAAGTGGGTTTGTTGGCGGGCGAAACTCACGCAGGGACGCGCGTACACGCTAAACTGGAGCATTTGAAAGCCGTCATCCAAAAGAAATTCGCGGAAGTCCGTGGCGGCCTTCCGTTGGGCTTTGGTGCCAACCGGCAGATCGAAGGCTACGACAAGCCAGCCCATTTTGAATTTTTCCACGTCCATGGCCGATAGGAGCGCGTGCTGCCTGCCATGATTGCCTGTCGAAACCCGCGAACAACACCTTCAATGCAGCCCGGCAGATCGAGTTCGAGACCGAAGTAATCTACTTTTTCCAACGCGAAGCCTGTCACCCATCGGCGAAATTCCGCGGTGACAGCAAATGCTTCGGCCTGTGGTTTATCTTTCACCCATTGATATACCCGCCAGTCGACACATGGTCGGAAGGGTTCCATGAGATCATACGCAAGCGGAGCGCTGCGTTCACGAATGGCGTGGGAAATCCCGACCGTGGGATCGAGACCAAAACCGTAGAGCTTTTGGAGGACGGTCGAGAGTAATACGGCGTAGCCGTAGTTTAACAGGTCGTTGAGTCCCCCAAGCTTTCTTCCGCGGTTAAAACCTTCCATGCGCAGCCCAGTGGAGAATGCGTCCCAAAAGAGTTTCGCACAGCCACCTTCTTTGCGCGCGGTGCGTGCTCGCACTGCGATTGCAAGATCGCGCGTAGCCGTGGCCTCAGGCGCGATACGTTCGGCGACGACGAGCTGATTGATACATTTAGCGTCGATCGTTTTTTCCCAAAGGCGGCGACGCGTGAGTTCTGACAGTGTAAGGTGTTTTCGGGTAAGGATGGTGTCGGCCGATCGACATGCGGGTAGTAGCAGACTGACCGGTTGGAAACGTTCGCAGATGATCAGCGAGACGCCGTGGCGTGCCGCCTGGAGAAAGAGATGGCTATGGATTCGCGCTGAAAAGCTGGTGATGACGATAGCAGCAACGTCTTCGAGCGGAATTTGCCTTTTGCCCGCGTCGGTTGTGCAGACGAGTTGTCCATCACGACATGTCAGATCGGCCTGAGGAGCGTCGATACTGACAATATGATAGGACATGGTGCGCTATATATCGGCACCACTAAATGTTGTATTAAGTCGACGAGCTCCGTCGCGAAGGAGGCTCTTAAGAAGGCAGTTTATCCAGATGGGTTTAACCGCATCGATCGGGCCGAGATCCAGCGCCATGCCGCTAGTATTATTTTTGATGGAGAATATCCGCCATAATCCTGCACGTTTTCCTTTCTTCAGTTCGATTATTTGCCCGTTGCGCCAGATTTGCGGACGTTTACCACCGTTGCGCGTCTTTAGTTCTGCCACACGTTTCCAGACGTGGGCGAAGGGGATGATGACGAAGCGGTCTTCAGGCGGGAGTTTTTCGTCGTCTAAGATCGCCACGCCGAAGTTGTCAGCGATGACGCGGACGCCGTTAAGCTTGGCGAGCTTGCCACCCGTGTGGCCGAGCGGAGGGAGGCCGATGACTTTGCCTTCGGGCTCGTTGGTTTCGTTGATGATCCGTTTGCCGTCGGCGTCGCGTTTCTGCTGACGAAGAAAGACGCGGCCATTTTCGCGACGTATAACACCACGCGTGTTTTCCTCGACGCGGAGTCCATTCATGTCACGCGAGATGTGTTGGACGACGCGGCGCTCGGTCAGGCGGGCGCGGATTTGTTGTTTCAACTCGTCCGGCAGATCGCGGAGGCGGAAGCCGCCTTGAGCGTCGAAATCGAGGAGCTTGGTCGGCAGCGCTTCGACGAGCTGGGCCTGTTGTTCAGGACGAAGACGGCGTTCGGAGAGGAGCCGCCAGACATCGCCTCGATTGGGTATAAAATGGGCAGCGAGTCCGATTACGCATGCGTCCAATGCGTGGTGGAGATGAGTGATCTCACGTATTTCGGTTTTAGTTTTCACCGATCCGTCCGAGTCGAGGACCGCAGGCGTCGCAGCGCTGAGGCAGCCAAGCAGATCCCAACTGCGACGGACCGTGCCAGTGACGCTTCCGGGGAGGGCGACGATCGTGGGTGGTTCTTTAATCCCCGTGAAAGGTTCGCGGACAACTTGCGCGGCGAGGCGTGCGAGCTGTGACGTTTGCGTTAGTTGGCCGGGCGTGAATCCGCCGGATTTTTCTTCGTACTTTTCGAGGAGGAGAAACTCTTTGCGGCGCTTCTTGCGACGTCTGTCTTCTTCGTGGCCGTTCCTTGCATCGAGTTTTTCGACAAACTCTTTGAAGCGGTTCATCGGCATAATGGAGAGGTGCGGCGCGCCGGGCACAGGTTTGCCTCCTTCGTCCTCAATGAACTGCCAGGCGGTGCGTTTACCTTTCCAGCGATTGATCGTGTTAAAGGTGATCACGAGCGCATCGAGAGAATCGGTCGGACGCTGAGAGCGTGGAATAATGTGATCTTTATCGACGCGTTTCTCGATTAGGTCGACAGGTTCAAAATCGACGCCGGTGTACGGACAACGCCAGCCAAGGTCGTCGGCGATGCGGGCTTTGCGGATAAGGCCGGCAGTGATCGGTGTGCCTTCCGGCAGATCTTTTTCGAGACGCGCGGAAACTTTTTTGTGATTGGAGAGACGCGCGCCGAGTTCCTTCGCGATGTCTTGAGCACTCAAACCGGACATTTCGCGGAGGTCGCGATTGACCTCGATGGTGACGCGATTGATGCGGGCTGGATCGCCGGCGGCGTAGGATTTGTCGGCAATGAGGTCGCGGAGGAGGCGGCCCAGAATGAGCAGGCGGTGACGGACGAGGTGGTTGTTGGTCTGCTCAGGAATCGGACGGGTTTCCCGACGACGGCGAACTTCATCCGTTTCTTCCAAACATCCGCCCTTCGCTTTGGGGTCGTTTCCGGCCATGACTTCGTCGAAGGCTTTGGAAAGGAGCGGACGGGCGTAAGGAGCGCGGCCGGAGAGACGTGAAAGGTCACGGCGAATATCGAGTGGCGCGGATAAAATGCCCTCACGCGTGAGGGTGGCGGCCTTTTTGCCTTTGGGCTTTTTGGCGTCAGGGCTCAGCAGCGCGGAAAGGGCGGCGTCGAATGCGGTGAGATCGTGGCCGAGAGCGGCGGCTTCGGAGCGGAGGACGGCGAGTGTCATGGATTTTCCATGACGCCAGCGCCCTTTGGCGCGCTTTTGGATGCGCTCGGGAAGATGCGGCCAGATTGCTGAGAGGTGCGGATGGCTTGTGATGAGTTTTTGCGCGGGATCGAAGATGAAGGCCTCCTTGGCGTCGGGATGAAGCAGGAGGTTTTCGAGGTTGTCGCGAACGACACCCGGAAGGCTGCGCACAGTTTCTTTGAGGGCTTTCACGCTGAGGTGACCGGCGGAGGTCATGGCGGCGTGAAGGGTTTTGCGTTCCTCGATAGAAAGCGGACGGAGATCGCCTTTGGCGTCGGTGCCGACGCGAATGTTTGCGAGCTGCATACCCCAGCGGTAGCGGAGAAATTCGGGGCAGTTTTTCGACGGGATTTTCTCACCGGAGATCGGGCACCGGCCAATGATGCGATTGTGATAGCGCGTGGCGAGGCGACCGAAAAGGAGCCCACCTTGATAGCGCTTAGGGAAACGTATCGTGGGAATCGAAAGGACGCGCGCATCGTCGAGGAGCGCGGTGATCACAGCGTCGTCGAGCGCGGGGAGTTTTCCGCGGTGAGCGGCCAGGATGCGACGGACTTCCGCAATGACGACGGGGCGTTCGAAAGCGCTGTTCTTGGCTTTGTAATTTTCATGCGTGGGGCGGCGTTCGCCAAGCGGATCGAGTCCGAGCCAAGCACAAATGGTTTCGGCCATGGTGCTCTTGCCGAGACGTGACATGGCGGCTTTGGCGTTGGCGACTTTCTCGGCGTCTTTCGCTTTTTCGTCATCGGCAGGTGCGTCGTCGGCTGATGCTTCGCTACCGATTTCTTCGTAGCCGCGGTTGTGCGCGTACCAACGAAGGACGTCCCAAAGTTCCGGCCAACTAAGTAGCTGCGCCCCGTCGGACGCGAGCACCCGAGCGGCGAGCAACCATGGGACAGGATGCCCACCGGAAGCCTGATGCTTAGCGGCGAGTTGTTCGGCGGTCAGCACGCCGAGATGCGCGAGGAGTTTCTCCATGCGTGCGATGCGGAGACGCGTGGCGCGAACGTGACGGCGTTGTGAGCGATGGAGGCGGCGCTGGTTGGCGAGCGCGCCATCTTTTTCAAAGGTGACAACCCCGCAGCCGAGGATATCGGGCAGGGGCGTTGCCGTGGGGATGCTAAGAACAGCCCAACCAATGGAGCTGTGACCGATGTCGAACGATAGTTCTAAACGAGCTGGATTTTTGCTTGCGACCATGGGGTTCCTCCGGATTTTGTGGCTGCGGAATCAAGTCAAAGTAAGTGAGCGCAGCCCGTCTAACTCACTGCTAGGCAGTGACACCGTGGTCAACAGCGCTTCTTAAAGCCGGCTCCTGAAAAGGTGCCGGTTTTGCTTTATTAAAGGTCCGCGTGCTGCGCGTTTGCGGCCGCAGTGGGAACTACGGACGGAAGGCGTCGCGGTAGGCTTTGCCGCGTTCGAGGCGGGCGCGGACTTCGATCCAATCGCGATTGGCGAGGGCGGCGTGGAGACCTTGGAGCTCGTCTTGGAATTGGCTCAACGCGCGGAGAACTTCGTCGCGGTTTTGCTGAAAAATCTCGATCCACATCGTCGCGTCGCTCGCCGCGATGCGGGTGGTGTCGCGGAGCCCGTTGCCGGCGAAGTTGCGCCAGCCGGGATTTTTTTGCGCGAGAAAATTGCACAGACTCGTCGCCACCGCCTGCGGCAGATGGCTGATGTGCGCGACGATCTCGTCGTGTTCGTCGGGCGTGACGGTGCTGACTGCGCTGCCGAGCGCACGCCAGAAGCGGGCGACGGTTTCTATCGCGCGGTCCCGCGCGGCCGATGCTGCGTCGTCGGGGGCGGGGAGCGGCGTGACGAAACAAACGCGTTTGTCGAAGAGCGAATCGGAGCCGTTTTCCCAGCCCGTTTTCTGGCTGCCGGCCATCGGATGCGAACCGATGAAAATCGCGTGCGCAGGCATGGCCGCGGAACACGCGCGACAAAGTTCACCTTTCACGCTGCCGACATCGGTGACGATCGCGCCGGTGGGTAGCGCCGGCGCGATCTGGCGCGCGAGTTCGATGATTTTTTCCACGGGCGCGGCGAGCACGACGAGCGTGGCGTTGCGCACGGCATCTTCGGGGGAGTCGGCGACGGCGTCGCACCACGGTTGGTCGCGCAGCGCGAGACGCGTTTCGGGGCGTCGCGCCCAGATGACGATGCGACGCGCGGCGCTGCGAGCGCGTGCGGCCATGGCAACGGAGCCACCGAGAAGACCGGGAGCGAGGATGGTGAGTTGGTCGAGCACGACGACCCGTGAAAACGGAAACCGGAGGACATTGTCGAGCCTGCGGGCGTTGAGCGCGGGCTAGCGGAGGAGGCATTGCTTTTTGCGGGCGGGGAATTTTTCTCCCGGGAAACGCATGTCCGATCACGACACCTCGAGTGACCACTTTTATCCGAAACGCTCCCGTACGGGGCTGATCACGGTTGTGGTTGTGCTCGTGTTGGGCGCGGCGGTTTATTTTTGGAACGCCCGCGAGCGGCGCGCGGAAACAGCGGCGGCCGTCGCGCAAAGAAATGCCGAGGAGCTGGCGCAACTCGCGGAGGAATTTCGTGCGCTTGAGGCCAGTTGGCGTGAAGCGCTGGCGGCGGGCCGCATGGACGAGGCTCGTCGCGCTCTCGAGCAAGCAGTGCAAAAACAACGCGAATACGTACGACGCGATTCGCACGCATCACCGCCGGAGTTTCAGCGATTGCAGGCTTTGGAGAGTGCGCTCGACGAGCTCGCGGTGACAGATGATTTGCGGAGAGTTTCTGAACTCGAACACGCGGCGGGCGAAGCGCGTGAAGCGGGTGATTGGGAAGGCGCGCTGGAAAAGATGAAGAGCGCGTTGACCCTGCTTGAAACGGTGAACCGCAGCCAGGCGAGCGGTTCGCAAAAAGATCTGCCGCGCGAAAGTCGTCTGCGGCTCGACGTGGAAACGCTTGAAGCGCAGCCGTTGCATATGCGCCTCACGGAGATGCGTGCACGCGCACAGATGGCCGCGGAGGAACATCGTTGGGACGATGTGCAGGCGGCCTTTGCCGAAGTGCGCGCGTTGCAGGCCCGCATCAATCGTGAGTATCCAAGAACCCCCTACGCGAACAGCGGTGCGGAAGCGGAGATGGAAGTGGAGTTGGAAACGCTCCGATCGGGCGATCTCGCGCGCGAGATACGATCGCAAGTGGAACGTGCGATCGTGTCGGAGAAGGCAGGGCGGATGGACGCGGCGGCGCAGGCGTGGGCGGCAGCTCAGCAAGCGCAGGAACGTCTGAATGCCCATTTCCCACGAAGCCGCCATGCGACGAGTCGCGTGCCGGAAGAATGGGAAGAAAACCGACAGACCGCGTTATCAGCGGAAGCGCTGGCGAAGTTGTATTCGATCGATGAATACACCGGAACGTCCTTGGCGAAAGGCGACTTCGACGCCGCGCGGCGAGCCATCCATGAAAGCGCGGAGCTGGCGGCGCAGGTGTGGGGAACGTTTCCCCGCTCGAAGCGACTCGACCGAGGATTGCGCGAACGCATCGAGTACCGCGCGGCTCATGTGGAAACGTTGGCCACCTTGCATGCGACATTGCGCGATGCGTTGCGCGTGCTCGCCTTGGCGGAAACTTCGCCGGAAGCGGGCAGCGCGCGGCGCCTGTTGAGCACGGAAGTTTCGCAGGAGCTCTACACACAAATCGCGGGGAGAAATCCGAGTCGCGTGATCGCTGAGTCCGGTCCGGTGGACTCGGTGAACTGGAGCGAGGCGCAGACATTTTGCCGCAAGCTCGGCTGGCTGTTGGGGCGTCCGGTGCGTCTGCCTCGCGCGGAGGATTATCGGCTCGCGGTGAAAACGCCGGATGCGTTTGTGGGTTTGAGTGACGGTGTGAGCGAATGGCTCGATGCGCTCGTCGAAGCCCGCGAGGCGGGTATGCTGAGTGGCATGAAAGACGGGGAATTGATTGTGAAGACTGCACCTAAGGCCGAGCGATCGCGCGCGGTGGGGTTTCGTTTTGTGGTGGAGGAAGGGCGTTGAACGAAAAACGGCCAAATTGTTTGCGGGGTAACTTACGCGGGGAACACACGTCTAAAGAGGCGTGTATGATGGTCTCACCATTGCCCTATGTCCGTTGATGCCGACGCGGATTTCGATCTTGGCGCCTGCTTGGAGCGCGTGCGTGCACGGGACCAAGAGGCGGCCCGGCAGCTGGTCGAGCATCTCCATCCGCTGGTCATCCGCATTGTGCGGGGGCATTTGCCGCGACGCGTTTTGGAGGAGGATCTCACCCAGGAGGTATTTATGAAAATGTTCACGCGCCTGGAGCAGTATCAGGGCTCGGTGCCTTTTCCGCATTGGGTGTCGCGCATCGCGGTGACGACCTGCATCGATCATTTGCGCGCGCAGAAACGTCGTCCCGAATTTCGCTGGGCGGATCTGTCCGAGACCGAGGCCGAGGTGCTCGATAATGTCCTCTCCGACACCAGTGCGGCCGATGCCGGCGATGCGTTGGCGGCGCGCGAATTGGTCACCAAGCTGCTCGATCAGTTGAAGCCCGAGGATCGGCTCGTGATCCAACTGCTCGATCTCGAACAGAAAACGTTGGTGGAAATCCGTGAGCTGACAGGCTGGAATACGACGCTGATCAAAGTTCGGGCTTTCCGCGCGCGTCGCAAACTCAAGAAACTCTTTGAACAACTGAAACAAAAGGAACGCTCATGAGCACGAATCCTCCGGAATGGTCCCGCCTCGTGTCGCTCGCCCGCCGCGCTCCGCGCGAGACGCGCGACGAAGCGGCACCGTATGGTTTTGCGACGCGAGTGGCGGCCTTGGCCCTGGGCGGGCGCGCGCCATGGATGGATGCTTCACTATTCTCACGATACGGATTGCGCGCGCTCGGTGTTTCTTGCGTGCTCGCCGCGGCGTGTGCGGCGGCGACTTTCAAGCCGGTCATCACGGCAATCGAAAACGAAGCCGCCGCTTTGAGCGAAACGCCTGAGGAGGTCGTGGACACCATCGACGCCGGATCCGCATGAAGAAACCGTTTCACATCATCCTGATTCTGGCGGGCGTGTTTGTGTGCGGCGCGGTGGCGGGCGGCGCGTTGTCGATTCGTTATTACGAACGTTTCGTTTCCAACAAAGGCGCGGATCGTTTCATCCTGCAGCAGACGCGCGAACTCGGCGAAGCGCTCGCTCTCACGCCCGAGCAGAAGAAGGAGACGCGCGTATTGTTCTCGCGCTTCATGGAAGAGCAGCGCGGCGTGCGGAAACAATTTGAGGCCGTCAACCAGCGCATGATCGAAGCCTTCGAAGCGGTGCTCACGCCGGAGCAGCGCACGTTGTTCCAAGAGCATCGCGCGAAACGTCGCGAAGCGGAACGGCTGCGCATGCGCGAGTTGCGGGAGCGCCGCGAGCGGGACGGAGATGGCAGCGGTCGCTTCCGTCCACCGCATGAACGCGAACGTGAGCGCCCGCCGCCTCCTCCGCGGGGCGAGACGGCGCCGCCTCCGCCCGGGCCGGAAGCGGTCAACTGAGTGGGCAAGCGTTTCGACGCTTGCGGACGCGCGGGCGTCGGCGTTCCCTGACGGCATGTCGTCACCGCTCAACGGCAAGAAAATCGTTCTCGGTATCACCGGCTCCATCGCGGCTTACAAAGCGGCGGAGCTCACCAGTCAGTTGCGCAAAAAAGGCGCCGAGGTTTTCCCCGTGATGACGGCGGCCGCGCAGAAATTTATCACGCCGCTCACGTTGCAGGCGCTCGCGCGGCAACCCGTGGCGACGGATCTCTGGAGCGAAGGCAATGGTTGGCAACCGGGCCACGTGGAGCTAGCGGACAAAGCGGATCTCTTGCTCGTGGCGCCGGCGACGGCGGATGTGATTGCGCAGTTCGCGCACGGACTCGCGCCGGATTTTTTGAGCTCGTTGCATCTGGTTTGTCGCGCACCGCTCCTGATCGCGCCGGCGATGAACGGCAAAATGTGGTCGCATCCCGCGACGGTGGCGAATGTCGCCACGCTCACGGCGCGCGGAGCGGAGTTTATTGGACCCGAAGAAGGTATGCTTGCCTGCGGTTACGAAGGAATCGGCCGTTTGTGGCCGGTGGAAGGCATCGTGTCGCGCGCGGAGCAAATGCTGGGTGCGCGCTGAACTAATAACCGGAATTTTTGGTTGCGGGAGCGAGCACGACGCCCACTGTGCGCGTCGGCCAGGTGCCATGCATGGGCAGGCGCGTGAACTCCGCCAGGACCGGAAGGTAGCAACGGCAACGACGTTCTCCCAGTGCCGTGGAGTGCCTGGCCACTTTTATTTTTGATTTTGGATTTTTGATTCCCGATTTTTGGCCGCCTTGAGCAGCACCGGTTACCAAGTCATCGCCCGCAAATGGCGCCCGCAGACCTTCGACGATGTCGTCGGTCAGGATCATGTCGTGCGGACGCTGAAGAATGCGATCGCGCGCAATCGCATCGCCCACGCGTATCTTTTTGTCGGCCCGCGCGGCACCGGAAAAACGTCGACCGCGCGCATCTTTGCGAAGGCGCTCAATTGCACGGATGGACCGAAGGCAGATTTCGATCCGAAAGATCCCGCGTGCGTCGCCATCGCGGAAGGTTCGCATCTTGATGTGATCGAGATCGACGGTGCTTCGAACAACGGCGTCGAGCAGGTGCGCGATTTGCGCGACACCGTCCAATACGCGCCGGCGCAGGGGAAATACAAAGTCTACATCATCGACGAGGTGCACATGCTCTCGACGGCGGCGTTTAACGCGCTGCTCAAAACGCTCGAGGAGCCGCCGCATCACGTGAAATTTGTTTTCGCGACGACCGATCCGCAAAAGGTGCTGCCGACGATCGTGTCGCGCTGTCAGCGTTTTGACCTCAAGCCGATCCCGACCGAGCTGATCGTGCAGCGATTGAAGCAGATCGCGACCGAGGAAAAAATCAAAGTCACCGACGACGCGTTGCAGTGCATCGCGCGCATGGCCGATGGCGGCATGCGCGACGCACAGTCGATTTTCGACCAGATGATTTCGTTCTGCGGTTCGGAGATTTCCGAACCTGACGTGCTCGATGTGTACGGGCTCGTTTCCGCCGAGAAAATCGCGGAGCTCGCGGGCGCACTTGCGGCGGGCGATCATCCGAAGATCATCGAGATCGTCGATGCGTGCGATCAGGCGGGGCGCGATTTGGTGCGCTTGCTGACTGATCTGCAGGAAGTGGTGCGTCGCGCGCTGCTCGATGCGATCGCGAAAGGCGGCAAGACCGACATGCTCGGCGGCGTGCCGATGACGACGGAGCAGATCACGCGTTTGCTCGACGGCCTGCGGGAAGGCGAGGGCAACGTGAAGCTCGGGCTCTCCGAGAAAATCAATTTCGAAGTCACGCTCTTGAAAGCGGTCGAAGCGAGCCGTGCGCGCGCGATCGATTCGCTCATAAAAGAACTCAGCGCGCTCGCCGAAGCCGCGCCCGAGCCGTCCGCGGACGACAGCGAAAAAAAAAAGGACTGATTGAGCGCCTCGATGCGCGCGTCGCGCAGGCGATTGCGGAGATCAACGCCGGTCGCGCCGTCGCGATGTCATCGAGCGTGCCGACATCGGCGGCCAGTGCTGCCAGCGCGGCGGCGGCCGAAGTCGAGACGGAGGCGGAGCTGGCGAGTTTACCGGGCGCAGAGGAAATCTCATCAGACGCCTCCATGCCTTTCGACGACGACGGTCCGACATGGCCGAGCGATGCGGACGAAGCGGCGTTTTTGGGCGAAGAAAAAGCGCAGGGACGCGCCGTGCCGAAAGCGGGCGTGCAAACGCTGCGGCAGGCGGCTGCCGAGGCCGAGGCCGCGCTCGGACCGTTGCCGGCGATCGATGCGTTGGTGAATCGTATTCCGGCCGAAGCGCGCGAAGCGTTGGACGATCTTTTCCGCGTGAAATTCACCGCAGTACGCCGTGTCCGTGAAGACGTGTTGAAACGCTGAGGTGCGTAGTGCGTGCGCGAGATAAGCGTGTATTCGAATTATGAATACAATAGCGCGCCTGCGGTCCTGTTATAACGCGGACGGCTGGCCGCGCCTCAGGAGGCCGACGTCGCGGTTTCGGGCGGGCAGACCTCGATGACGATCGCGGTGGTGTTGTCGCGACCGGATTCGGCGACCGCTTCGTCCACGATGAGCTTGGCGATGTTTTCACCCGTCGGAGCGGTGGAAAGGATTTCGCCGATGCGACGATCCCAGAGGCCGTCGATGACACCGTCGGAGCAAATCATGAAACGATCGCCCGGTTGATAACCGACGGCGCCGATATGAGGTTCGGCGAATTGATGACCGGCGCCGAGGGCCTGCTGGAGAGCGTTGCGTCGCGGATGGGCGCGGGCTTCGCGTTCGTTGATTTTTCCGGTGCGACGCAGCCAGCCCACGTGACTGTGATCGTGCGTGACCTGCGTGAGCGGGCCGTCCTTGGGAAAATAGTAGACGCGGCTGTCGCCGATGTGGCCGAAATACATCCACTCGGGCGTGAACCAGCACAGGCTCAGCGTGGCGCCCATGCCGGCGCATTCCTCGTAGGCCTGGCCCATACGGAGCATGTCGCGGTGGATGGAGGCAAACAATTCGCCGATGAGATCGGGGAAGCCGCTGGACATGCCTTGGGCGGAAAGGCGGAAGCCTTTGGGCAGAAGGCGGGTGATTTTTTCGACCGCGATGCGGCTGGCGAATTCGCCGGAGTTGGCGCCGCCCATGCCGTCGCTGACGGCGAAAACGAAATCCGACACGCCCATGGAAGAGCCTCCGGTTTTGCCCAGGAAGCGGACATCGTGTCCATCGAAGGCGATGCCCAAGAACGAGTCCTCGTTATTGGGACGAACCTTGCCGCGGTCGGTCAGGCCAGACCAAAGCAGGCGGTTGGTGGAAGAGGGATCGGAGGGCGGCGGGACCATGGAAAGGTGTCGCGGCTCTGCTGGTTCAGGCAGACGCGGCAGAAGAATCGCCGGGGCCCACAGGCTTTAAGCCGAGCGGGACATCCCGGTCGATCAAGGTGGCGAACTCGAAGTCGATCACACAGAAACGCCCATCCGACTCCCGATACGTGATATTTCGCATGAAGGCGTCTTCATGGCGGACCCCGTAGCGCTCAAGCTCGCGGTAGAGCTCGCGCATACGTTCATCGCTCAGGTGAGTGACCACACGACCGCAGTTGGTGGTCACGATTTTAAGCGTGGCCGGATCGCTATCGAGGAGGCGGGGAACGAATTCGCAGCCCTTTTCCTCCAAGTATTTAAGAACGCGCACCTCGTTCTCAAAACGCTCTCGGGCGAGATGACCGCGAAAGGTCTTGTGCACCCGGCCGTCGAAGCCGATGCGCACCGTAGCCCGGGCGGTATCTTTGATGTTATGCATGCCGAGAGAACGCTGGTTGCACTGCACAATTTCGACCGACGGCGGATGAGGCAAGGGCGAGTTCGTGGTTAAAATCGATCAGGCGGACGGCTCAGGAAAAAATTCTGGCATGAAAATTAATTCTAGCAGGCGCTGGCATGTCGCGTGCTTTTTATCGCGCCGTTCCAGGTCTCTTCCGGTGTTTATCTATACGCTTGAAGAAAATACCTGACCCATTCCTCCTCCTTCCTCCACCTCCACCATGCCCAAATACAAATTGGAATACATCTGGCTCGACGGCTACAAGCCGGTCGCGGGCCTGCGCAGCAAGACGCAGATCAAGGAATTCGCCAGCTTCCCGAAGCTCGAAGAACTGCCCAACTGGGGCTTCGACGGCAGCTCGACCAAGCAGGCGGAAGGCCGGAGCTCTGACTGCGTCCTCAAGCCGGTGGCGGTGTATCCAGACGGTACGCGCAAGAACGGTGTCCTCGTCATGTGCGAAGTCATGATGCCGGACGGCAAGACCCCGCACATCACCAACAGCCGCGCCACGATCCTCGACGACGAGGATGCTTGGTTCGGTTTCGAACAAGAATATTTCCTCTTCAAAGACGGCCGCCCGCTCGGCTTCCCCGAACACGGTTTCCCCGCTCCGCAGGGCTCGTACTACACCGGCGTCGGTTATGCGGCCGTCGGTTCCGTCGCTCGTGAAATCGTCGAACAGCACCTCGATCTCTGCTTGGAAGCCGGCATCAATCACGAAGGCATCAACGCCGAAGTCGCCAAAGGTCAGTGGGAATTCCAGATCTTCGGCAAAGGCTCCAAGAAGGCCGCCGACGATCTCTGGGTCGCTCGCTACATCCTGATGCGCCTCTGCGAAAAGTACGGCATTGACGTCGAGTGGCACTGCAAGCCGATCCGCGGCGCTTACGATGCTCCGCTCGATTGGAACGGTTCCGGTATGCACTCGAACTTCTCGACCAAGTACATGCGCGAAGTCGGCGGCAAAGAGTACTTCGAACGCCTCATGGCCGCTTTCGCCAAGCATATGGACGAACACATCGCCGTTTACGGTCCGGACAACCACCTGCGTCTCACCGGTCTTCACGAGACCCAGGCGATCGACAAGTTCAGCTACGGTCTCGCGGACCGCGGCGCTTCGGTCCGCGTGCCGCACAGCTTCATCAACAACGGCTATCGCGGCTACCTCGAAGACCGCCGTCCGAACTCCTCGGCCAACCCGTACGAAGTCGCCTCGCGCATTCTCAAGACGATCTCGACGGTCCCGACCAAGTAATCGGTTGGACGACGTTTCGACCTTTCTTTCGGCGCCACCTCCACAGGGGTGGCGCTTTCTTTTTTCAAAAGCCGTTAACAATCTGCGGGTAAAAACCCCTTGTCTTCGATTCCCGCAGTGCCGTCCTCTAAGGGCGTTGCATGGCCTTTTCCGACCACCCCAAAATCGTCCCTTCCGGTGAATGGATGATCGCCGGTTTGCTCGCGGCGAATCTCGCTTGGACGACGATTTGTCTGGGAGGCGCGCGCGCGGAAACGATGGTCATCGGCTGGGCGCTGACGGGGGCGACGCTGGCCCTGCAGCTCGCGTATGGCGCGTGGAAAGGGCGGGCGACCCATCGCGCCGGATGGTGGCTGTTACCGTTCCTTGTTTACGCCGCGATCAGCGTGGCGGTGATCACACCCGTGCCGTGGATCGGGAAGCGCGACTGGCTCGGCTGGGCGCAGATGATCGCGATTTTCTGGATCGCCCTCAATGGACTGCGTCACCCGAAGCCGCGGTTTCTGGTGTTGGTGACGGTACTCGGGTTGGCGGTTTTTTCTGTGCTGCTCGCGGCGTATCAACGCTACATCGCTCCCGACTGGCTCATGCTGGGACGCGTGCAAGCCGCGCAATATCTCGGGCGGTCGAGCGGGAGTTTGGGCAATCCCAATAATTTCGCCGCGTTGCTAGTGATCGCGATTCCGCCGGTGTTGTCGCTGACGTGGCAACGCGGAGCGAGCGCGGTGCAGCGCGTGCTTTTTGGTTATCTCGCATTGATGCTTTTATTCGGCCTCGCGCTGACGATCAGTCGCGGCGCGTGGCTCGCGCTCGCGCTGGCGCTGGCGGCGTGGCCGTTATTTCTGCGCCGGCAGGCTTGGGCTTCGCGGGTGTTGTTGTCCGCGACCGCGATGGGTTTGGTCGTGATCGCGGGAGTGATGTTGTATTCGACGATGCCGCGCGTGAAGGAGCGTTTGGACGAGTTTGCGCGCGATCGCGGCGAAAGTTCGCGTCCGGTGTTGTGGAAAGCGGCGGCGCGCCTTTGGGGAAGCGCGCCGGTGCTCGGAACGGGCGCAGGCAGCTTCAACACACTTTTCGAAAAACACCGTCCCGAGGATTTCCACGACGAGCCTCAATGGGCGCACAACGACTACCTGAACACGCTCAGCGATTATGGCGCGATTGGGTTTATTCTATTCTTCGGCGGGATCGGTGCGATCGGCGTGAAAACCGCGCTGCGGCGACGCTCGCCTGCGGTCGATGTGTACACGGGCTGGCGCGGGGCGGGATTTGGTCACGGTCTGGCGATCGGGTTGATGGCGCTGGCCATCGCGTGCCTGGTCGATTTTCACCTGAAGATCCCCGCCATCGGTCTGTGGCTCGCGGTGGCGGCGGCTGAACTTGTGCGCCGCTATTGGCCGGAGGAAGACGACGCACCGGTCGAAATGTGGAAACAGCTGTCCGCGATTGTCGCGGCGGTGGCGGTGGTGGTGGCGACGCTCGCGATCGCATTACCGACGTATCAAGGCGAGGCTTCGCGCCAAGCCGGACGCGAGCGCATCGATCTCCTGGCGATGACGCCAAACCCTACGCTCAACCAACAGAAAGACGCGCTCACCGAAGCACGGGCTTTGCTGGGCGAGGCGATCGCATTTGACGAAACCAATGCCCAGAGCTGGGCCGATTCGGCCTACGTGGCGGCGCTTTGGTCGCATCTCGCGCCGACGAGTCGAAACGACCTCGGACGCGAAGCGGAACAAGCGGCGAGGACCGCGCTCAAATATTCGGAAGTCGTTCCCGAATTTTGGGTTAGATTGGGCGTCGCGCTCGATCTGCAAGGTCGCTGGAACGACGGCAGCGAAGCCTTCCTGAAAGCACTCACGCTCGCTCCGACCAACGCCCTCATGTGGTACCACCAGGCATATCACCTCAGTCTAAATCCTAGGGTAAATAAGTTGGCGCTGGTGGCTGTTGAAACTTGCTTGCGACTTGACCCCCATCACGCGGCCGCCCGATCCTTGCAGCAGCGCTTAAGTTCAACGTCTCCGTGACGTTGTTGAAACACTCCCGCCATGAAGATCCGCCTGCTCACTCGCTTGCTGTTCCTCTTCGCTCTCGGATTTATGAGCGCGGCTGGAGCAACCGCGCAGACTGCGAGCGAACCGCAACCTGTCCCAGGCGGACGTATTTTGGTTGCGCGTGTGGTGGGTGAAGTGACGGTCGTGAATCCGGCCGACGGCCTGACTTTTCCCGTGCGCAACGGCTCGCTGCTCATGGAAGGCCAAGTGATCTCCACCGGTCCCGGCGCGAGCGTGTTGTTTGTATTGTCCAATGGCGCGACGGTTTCCGTTGGTGCGGACTCGGTGCTTTCGATCGATCAATTCACGCAGCAGCCGTTCACGGAAACCTACAAGATGAACGCGCTCGTGGCCGAGCCCACGACATCGACCACGCGGCTCAATCTGTTGCGCGGAGAAATCATTTCCGACGTGAAAAAACTGAATCAAGGCGGCGGCTCGTCGTTCACGATCCAGACTCCGGTCGGCGCGGCCGGTATTCGCGGCACCGCTTTCCGTCTCGCGTTTAAACCGGAAGGCAATCGCGCGTCGTTCGCGCTGGTGATGCTCGAAGGTGTCATCGAACAAACCTTCGGTCGCGGTCGTCCCGTGCGTGTGGAGCAGGGGAAACAAATTGTTTTGAGCGGGCTCACCTACAACGCCGGCACCGGCGAAGTGAGCGGCATCCCTGCATCGATCGAGCCGGCCGATGTGCCCGCGTCGGTGCGCGCGAGCTTGCTGCAGTTGGTGCAACAGATGCTCTCGAGCGTCGGTTCGCTGACGATTTCTTCGAGCGTCGTTTCGACCGGCAATGGCGCCGCCGGTGCTTCGGGGGGGCCGACCATGGAAGCCGCGCCGGCCACGGGACCGAGCGAGCCTGTGTCGCCGCTGTCGCCTTCGCCCGGACCGCAACTGCCGCCGCCACGCACCTCGCCGACGGATGGATTGCCGCGCGCCTGACGCGCTGAGCGCGTTTCGCGGTTGTATCCAAGAAGTGGATAACGCGTTGGCGTCGTAACTCCAGACTGGCGCCGCAAGAAAGCGATACCTACGTTCGCGCGCCGTGCCCCGGTCTACGCCGTTCCATTTTCTTCGCTGGCTGCTGTTGCTGCCCATCCCGGCGTTGTGGTGTCTCGTGCATTTTCTCGGCTGGCTCGATTTCCTTGAGGAGCGAGCGATCGACTGGCGGTTTCTTTTTCGCGGCGAAATCGATGCGCCGGTGAAGATCGTGTATGTCGATATCGATTCGCGCTCGATCACCGACATCGGCAATCAACCCTGGGATCGCGCCTACTACGCGGAGGTGAGCGACGCCTTGCTCAAGGCGGGCAAAGCCAGAGCGGTGGGCATTGATATTCTTTTCTCGGACAAAGGAAAATCCGAGCTGACCGACGAGGCGCGTTTCCACGCCGGCACGGAGCGACTGCGCCGCGTGCTCGACACGCAACCGCCGGCGCCCGTCGTCGTCGCCGCGACGTACGCGGCGGCCGAAGATCGCGACATCAATCACCAGCGCATCGTGCGTGAATTGCCCGGTGCCACCACGCCGATCGAGGAAGCGCTGCCGCCGGAGTTGCCGACATTTTCGTACGGGAACTTTCGCGTGAACCCGCCGTTGGTCGGGCTCATCGACACGATCGAAGGCGGTACGCGCAGAGTGCCGCTGTTCGCGCGCACACCGGGCCGCACGTATTTCCACATGGGCATAGAGCTCGCTCGCCTGTATTGGAATATGCCCTCGGATGCGGTGACGATTTACCCGGATCGTCTCGAGCTCGCGCGGCCCGGGGGAGATGTGCTGGCCCGCGTACCGCTGCAAGGCGGACGCGATCTCGAAGTGAATTGGTTTTCGCGTTGGGATTCGGAGCGAAATCCGCGCGTGAGTTTTTCCCTCGTGCTCGTGGCGGCGCAAATGCTCGCGTCGGATCAAGCGGACGAACGCGAAGCGGCGGCGACGTTTTTCCAACGTTTCGAAGACGCGATCGTGTTGATCGGTCCGGTGGATCCTCTGCTGCACGACGTGGCGCCGACATCGTTTGACGATCGACCGGTGCCGCAGGTGGGCATCCACGGAAATGTCCTCAAAACGATTGTATCCGGAAAATACCTACAACGCCTTCCCGGCGTCGGCGAAGCCGGACTCATAGTTGCTCTGACATTGGCCGCGGGGGCCATGGCTGTCGCGACCGGGCGGCGCGGCGTGTGGCTGCGCACGGGCGCGGTGCTGTTGCTGGTCGCATACGTGGCGCTGGCGTTTTTTATCTTCGCGCGTGCGCATCTTGTGTTGCCGCTGATCGCTCCGCTGGGGGCGGCGTTTACGACGAGTTTCGCGGCGATCGCGTGGCAATTGGTGGTCGAAGAGAAAAAGCGCAGCCGCATCAAAGGCATGTTTGGCACGTATGTGTCGCCCGAGCTGGTCGATCGCATGGTCGAAGCCGGCGAGGAACCCAAGCTCGGTGGAGTCGAGGCGCGCATCACGGCGTATTTTAGCGACATCGAAGGCTTCTCGAGCTTTTCGGAAAGTCTGCCGCCGGATCAACTCGTCGAGTTGATGAACGAGTATCTGACGGCGTGCACGGACATCGTCACGGCGCAGGGCGGCACGCTCGATAAGTACGTCGGCGATGCCGTGGTGGCGATGTTTGGCGCGCCGGTGGAATTTCCCGACCATGCGTACCGTGCATGCGTGGCGTCGCAAGTGGTGCAGCAGAAACTCGATGAGCTGCGCAAGAAATGGGCGGCCGATGGGAAATGGCCTGCGACGGTGGGTCGCATGCGCACGCGCATCGGTTTGAACAGCGGGCCGGCGGTCGTGGGCAACATGGGATCGCTCACCCGCTTCAATTACACGATGATGGGCGACACCGTGAACCTCGCGGCGCGACTCGAATCGGCGGCGCGTAGTTACGGCGTGGATACACTGGTGACGGAGGCGACGAAGCACGCGGCGGAGCTCGCGGGCGATCGGTGTGTGTTTCGTTATCTCGATCGCATCGTGGTGAAAGGACGCACCGAGCCGGTGGCGATTTATGAAATCGTGGGATTGAAAGAGACGCTTTCGTCCACGACCCGCGAGTGTCTCGCGTTGTTCGCCGAAGCGATGGCGCTGTATCTGAAACAAGATTGGGCGAACGCGCGTGCAGGCTTTGAGCGCGCGTCGCGTCTCGAGCCATGGCAGCCGGATGAGTTTCACCCGATCAATCCCTCGCTGTTGTACAGGGAACGTTGCGAAGCGATGGCGGCAAATCCGCCGGGCGAAGGTTGGAATGGTGTCTTCGTGATGAAGACGAAGTGAGCGCCGTCGCGGGCGCGCGCGCGGGGAGTTGGGAGTTTGTAGTCGGGTGTTGGGGATGGGTTGCTCGCGGTGATGCACTGCTCTAGGGGCGCGTGGAGCGGGCGCAAAAAAGCCCGGGCGGTTAAACCCGGGCTGAAAGTTTTGGTACTTGGTCCTTCGACCTTCGCCTCACTTGAGGATCATGTCCTTCACCGTCTTGCCGGCGGGGATCATGGGGAGCACGTGTTCGGTGTAGGGCACGATGACGTCGAGGACGTACGGGCCGTCGTGATCGAGCATCTCCTGAATCGCTTCGCGGAGCTCGCTCTTCTTGTGAACGCGGCGCGCTTTCACGCCGAAGCCCTTCGCGATGGTGACGTAGTCAGGATAAATGCCGTCGAGATTGTCCGGACCGCCGACGTTGGAGGCGTCGCCGAGGATGGTGTTGCCGCGGACGCTGTTGTAGAAGCGGTCTTCCCACTGAACGACCATGCCGAGGTGCTGGTTGTTCAGGATCATGGCCTTGGCCGCGATTTTCTCGATGTGGCAGGTGGCGAGCTCCTGCACGTTCATGAGGAACGAGCCGTCGCCATCGATATCGATGACCTGCTTGTCCGGGCAGGCGACCTTGGCGCCCATGGCGGCGGGATAACCATAGCCCATCGCGCCGAGACCGAGCGAGCTGATGTAGCGGCGCGGTTTGTCGAAGCGATAGAACTGCGCGGCCCACATCTGGTGCTGGCCGACGCCGGTGGTGATGATGGCGTCGCCCTTGGTGAGTTCGTACAAGGTGGCGACGGCTTCCTGAGGGAGGATGTGCGGACTGTTGCCGAAGCCAGCTTTGTTATCGAACGGATACTCTTTCTTCCATGTGGCGATTTGTTGATGCCAGCCCGAGGTATCGGGCGGCGTAAACTTGTGCGCGGTGATGAGCTCGTTGAGACGAGCGAGCGCGTACTTCACGTCGGACGTGACTGGGATCACGCCGCGCTTGTTCTTGTTGTGTTCGGCGGCGTCGATGTCGAGGTGGACGATCTTCGCGCCGGCGGCGAACTTGTCTACGGCGCCGGTGATGCGGTCGTCGAAACGGGCGCCGAAGCAGAGGAGCAGGTCGCTTTGATCGACGGCCCAGTTGCCGTAAGCGGCGCCGTGCATACCGAACCACTGCATCGAGAGCGGATGCGTTTCCGGGAACGCGCCGACGCCCATGAGCGTGGTGGCGACGTTGATGTTGGTCTTTTCCGCGAAGGTCTTGAGCTCGTCGTGAGCGCCTGCGGAGATGAGACCGCCGCCAATGTAGAGAACGGGACGTTTCGCTTCGGCGATGAGCGCGAGGATGTTTTTCAACTCCTCATCGGACGCGTGCGGCGTCTGACTGATGAGCGGATTGCGGAACTCGACGGTGGGCGGGAAGACAGGCGTGAACTTCGCCTGCTGGACGTCCTTCGGAATGTCGATGATGACGGGGCCCGGACGACCGCTGCGCGCGAGCTGGAAGGCTTCCTTAAAGATGCGCGGGAGATCGTGAACGTTGAGCACGAGATAGGAGTGCTTCACGATCGGCAGGGTCATACCGAAGAAGTCGGTTTCCTGAAACGCGCTCTTGCCGATAAATTTGGAATAAACCTGACCGGTGATCGCCACGATCGGCGTGGAATCCATGTAGGCGTCGGCGATCGCGGAAATGAGGTTGGTCGCACCGGGGCCGGACGTCGCCATACACACGCCGACTTTGCCGGTGGCGCGCGCATAACCTTCGGCGGCGAAGGAGCCGCCTTGTTCGTGACGGGGCAGGATGGTGCGGATCTTGTCGGTGCGGGCGAGGGATTGGTGAAGTTCCTGCGAGGCGCCGCCGGGGTACGCGAAGATGACGTCGACACCTTCGCGGATAAGGCACTCAACTACGCAGTCGGAGCCTTTCATTTCTTTGCCGATTTCGGCTTTTGGAAACGAGGAGGGCGAGGTGGACGATTTCATGGTTAACGGAGGTTGAAAAAGGCGGCGATTTAATGGCACGCATTAGGAGGGTGGCAAGTGTGGAAACCAAGAGGCGCTACGGAGGGGGTTTTTCATAGCGCCTAAAAACTCCTAGCTCGCGTTTGAATTGGGCATTGCGTCACTCCCGTACGGTCCGGACGCTGGCAGGATGTTGAAGTTTCTTTTTATTGGCGACGTCGTCGGACGGCCGGGCCGCGACGTGATCGCCTCGCGTCTGCCGCAGCTGCGCAATCAGCTCGGCGTGGATTTTGTGATCGCGAACGGTGAAAATGCCGCGGCGGGTGCAGGTATCACCGGGACGATCGCCAAGACGCTCCTAGGAGTTGGTGTCGATGCGATTACGCTGGGCGACCATGTGTGGGATCAGAAGGGCTGGGAAGGCGAGATCACGACCTTTGAACGCGTGTGCCGTCCGGCGAATCTGCCCGCGGCGTGTCCGGGGCGTGATCATGTGATTTTGCAGGCGAAAGGATTTCGCCTCGCGGCCTTCACGGTGCTCGGTCGCCAATATCTCGGCATGAAGGCGGAGTGTCCGTTCAAAGCGGCGGATCGCATGCTGGCGTTTCTGAAGGACAAGGCGGACGGCGTTTTTGTGGAAATCCACGCCGAGGCCACTTCGGAAAAACAAGCGATCGGCTGGCATCTTGCTGGACGCGCGCTGGCGGTGCTCGGTACGCACACGCATGTGCCGACGGCGGATGCGACGGTGTTGCCGGAAGGCACTGCGTTTATGTGCGACGTCGGGATGACGGGACCGTACGCGTCTGTTTTGGGGCGCGAAGTGAAACCCGTCGTCGCGAAATTCCTCGATGGTATGCCGCGCCGCTTCGAAGTGGCGGATGCCGACGTGCGTTTGTCGGCGGCGTTGGTGACTTTCGATCCCGAGCAAAAACGAGCGACGGCGTGTGAGTTGATCACCGTGCGCTCGAACGTCAGCGGCTCGCGCGTCACGTTGTAAACGCGCGAGCGGGTGAGGGCGCGTCGTTTAGGAATGAACGACGCCGTCCTCCTCGTAGAGGCCGAGGTGGCGGTAGCGTTCGTAGCGCGTATCGAGGAGCTTTTCCTCGTCGAGCTTGAGCAATTGCGTGAGGTGACGCGTGAGGAGTTTTTTGAGCTCTTTCGCGGCCGCAGCCGGATCGGTGTGGGCTCCGCCGAAAGGCTCGGGGATCACGTCGTCCACGACACCGAGTTTTTCGAGATGATCGGCGTTGAGCTTGAGCGCCTCGGCGGCCTTCGGAGCGGCGGCGCGATCTTTCCAGAGAATCGCGGCGCAACCTTCGGGCGAGATCACCGAGTAGTAACTGTTTTCAAAAATGAGCACGCGGTCGGTGACGCCGATGCCGAGCGCACCGCCGGAGCCGCCTTCGCCGACGACGACGGCGATCGTGGGTACGCGCAACATCGCCATCTCGCGCAGGTTCACCGCGATCGCTTCGGAGACGTGACGCGCTTCCGACTCGATGCCGGGGAAGGCGCCGGGCGTGTCGATGAAGGTGATGACCGGTATGCGGAATTTTTCCGCGAGTTTCATCAGGCGAAGCGCTTTCCGATAACCCTCGGGTTGCGGCATGCCGAAATTGCGCTGGATGTTTTCCTTCGTGTCGCGGCCCTTTTGTTGGGCGATGATCATCACCGGTTGTTCGTTGAACATCGCGGTGCCGCCGATGAGCGCGCGGTCGTCGTTGAACTGGCGGTCGCCGTGGAGTTCTTGGAAATTCTGGAAGAGCGCCTGGACGTAATCGAGCGCGTAGGGGCGCTTCGGATGACGAGCGAGCTGGACCTTTTGCCAGGGAGAGAGGTTGGAGTAGATCTCGCGACGGGTGTTCTCGATCTTGCGCTCCATCGCGGTGATCTCCTTGGAGAGATCGACGTTGTTTTCGAGCGATTGCTGACGCAGCTGATCGAGCTGGTTGCTGAGCTCACGCAGCGGTTTCTCGAATTCCAACAAATAGGTGGGTTTGTCCATTTGCGCGGAAGCTAGGCGCGCGGCGCGAGCGGTGTCAACGGGCGGTCCGGCGGGGTGTTAACCGTGCGATTGCGTTAAAAGTACATTGTCACGCGAGGCGAGCGCGCTACACCCAAACCCGCCGCTTCCCCCCAAATGACACTCCTCGTATTCTTGCACAAGATCGGGCTCCAAGCCGGCCCGGGCCGGTGCGTGCAGAATCTCTCCAAAGGCGTGCTGCCGATCAACGAACTCGCGCAAAGCGTGGGCCCGAATTTGCCGGCGTTTGTCGGAACCACCGGCGCCGAAAAAAGCGCCCGGAAACGGCTCCGTCATCCAATCGGTGAGGTTGATGGAAGAGCGGCCGTCGCCGGCGCTCCCAACGCGATGCATGTAGTGCTGCAGTGGATACAGCATCTGATGCGGCGGGAAATGGTGTGTCCGAGAGGTTAATTCGGAAGACTCTTCATTTATGAAAAAATGCATGGCGAGAGGGCTGATGGGGATGGTGGTGGCGTGGGTGTTGTTGTCGGCGACGACAGTCGTGCAGGCGCGCGATTGGATGTATGCGAAGACGGCGAATTTCGAGGTGTACACCAATGCTCCGAAGGTCGATGCGCGTATCCTGGTCGCGCGGCTCGAGCGTTTCCGGAGCACGTTTTTGCAGATACTCCCGGGCGCGCCGTTTCATCAGCCGCGGACGACCGTTTATATTTTCGACGACGAACGCGATTTCCGTCCGTACAAACCGCTTTATCAGGGGAAACCGATGGATATCGCGGGCGTTTTCCGCGGGTTTCCCGATGAGGTGGTGATCGCGATGGCGGCTTCGGGGGAACTGGATCGGGTGATCCCCACAATTTATCACGAGTTCATTCATCTGCTCATGCACGCGCGGGGCTATCGGCTGCCGCCGTGGCTCAACGAAGGCATCGCCGAGTTTTATGAAACGATGGAGTTCTCCGGCGACGAGGTGCTGGTGGGAAAACATAATCCGCTGCACATCACGCAGCTCACGCGGGGGCGCATGATGCCCCTGGCGAAGTTGTTCGCGGTCACGCACGGTTCGCCCGATTACAACGAGTCGTCGCGCATGGGCATGTTTTACGCGCAGTCTTGGGCGTTTGTGCATTATTGCCTCACGGCCGATCGCAAAGGACGCAAACGGGGCGAAGGTTTTAATGAGCTGCTGGCGTATCTGCAGCTCGGATACAGCGCGGAGGAATCGGTGCAGCGTGCGTTTGGGATGAGCGCCGCCGAGTTGGAAGCGGACTTGGGCGCGTATGTTCGCGGCGGTCGTTACACGGTTGGTCGTTATAACATCCCCGGCGCGATCGATCCGAAGAGCATCGGGTTTCAGAAAGCGGACGACTTCGCGCGCGATGTGGCGCTGACGAATCTCAAATGGCGCATCCATCAAAACGGCTCGGCCTTGTTGGAGCTGCGACAATGGGTGGCGCGCAATCCGGAGTCGCCGCGTCCGCACGAGATTATCGCGACGTTGCTGAATTATGACGGCGAGCGGTTGCGCTCGATGCAGAGTTTGGAGGAAGCGGCGAAACTGGGTTCGGAAAATCCGTACGTGTATGCGAAGCTCGCGGAGGACTCGCTCCGGCAGTATCTCTCGGGCGTGAGGCCCAGTTTCCGTCTGCCGCCGGAGGCCTCGGCGGAGCTGCGCGCATGGCTGGATCGCGCGGTGCAGCTCGCGCCGAACTACACGGATGCGTGGGATTGGCTCGCGTTGACGGAGGCATTTTCGGCAAAGCCGCGTCCGGCGATGGTGCAGACGTTGCAGGAAAAACGCATGGTCTTCGGCAACCGCCCGCGACTGCTCGCGGGGTTTTCGCTGCTCGCGTTGAGAATCGACCAGAAAACGTTTGCGGAGCATCTCGCGGATTCGCTGTTGGCGACGCCGTCGGTGATGAAACGTCCGACGGCGAGAAGCGGTGTGCGCATGCAGGGCGTGAAGAACCAGAACTCCCGGAACTGGATGCAGCGCGCCGAATATTATCCCGAAGTGCGCGGCATCGCGCAGGCCGTGAAGCGAGAACTCGCACCGAAAGATCCCGACGCAAAAAAGCCGGCGCGGGGAGAGTACCGGCCGGCTGAAGTGGTGATTGAGTTTATCGAAGAATGAGCGCTCAGCTCGCGGGCACGAGCGTGACGCTTTCGAGAGCGACGCGATCGATCGGCGTGCTCTTTTCGCCGCCGCCACCGCTCTTGGTGGGGACGTTAGCGATTTGTTCGAGCACCTCGTCGCCCTTCACGACTTCGCCGAAGGCGGTGTATTGACGGTCGAGGAAGCGCGCGTCGCCGTGGCAAATGAAGAACTGGCTGCCGGCGGAGTCGGGATGCGCGGAGCGCGCCATGGAGATGACGCCGCGCACGTGGGGCTTGGCGTTGAACTCGGCTTTGATCTGGTAACCGGGACCGCCCGTGCCGGGAAGACCGCGAGCGCCTTCCTTGGTGTTGGGGCAGCCGCCCTGGATCATGAAGCCTTTGATGATGCGGTGAAACGCAGTGCCGTTGTAGAAACCTTCGCTAGCGAGTTTCTTGAAGTTTTCGACGGTCTTCGGAGCGACATCGGGCCAGAAGGCGATGGTGATTTCGCCGTAGGAGGTCTTGAGGACGGCGTGTTCGTTGGCGACGGGAGTTTGATTGCTCATGGAAGGGGCGAGCAAAGCGCCCCGCGTCTGCGCGCCGCAAGAACCAATTTCCTCCTGCAATCTGCGCGAAACAGGCCGCGGCCGTGCGCGAGAGGTGAAAACCGATTTGCAGCGGACTGCGGTGGCGTTCACGGTGGTGGGCTATGTCTTCCGCCGTCAACGCCCCCCTCGATCGTTTCTCGTTGCCCGACGCCCACGGACGTTTCGGTCCGTATGGTGGCGTGTATGTGCCGGAGACGCTCTGGACCGCGCTGAAGGAACTCGGCGTGGCCTACGAAGAGGCGCGCAAAGATCCGCAATTTCAGGCGGAGCTGCGGCATCATTTGAAGGAATTCGCGGGACGTCCCACGGAACTGTATTTCGCGGAGCGCCTGACCGAGCACGTGGGCGGCGCCAAAATTTATCTGAAGCGCGAAGACCTGCTGCACACCGGCGCGCACAAGATCAACAACGCCCTCGCGCAAGCCATCCTCGCGAAACGCATGGGCAAGAAGCGCATCATCGCCGAGACGGGTGCGGGCCAGCACGGCGTGGCGACGGCGGCCGCGTGCGCGAAGTTTGGTCTCGAATGCGTCGTCTACATGGGCGCGCACGACATGGAGCGACAGGCGTTGAACGTTTTCCGCATGCGTCTCATGGGCGCGGAAGTGCGCGGCGTCGAGGCCGGTCAGAAGACGCTCAAGGAAGCGATCAACGAAGCGATGCGCGATTGGGTCACCAACGTGCGCAACACACACTACATCCTCGGCACCGCATATGGCTCGCATCCGTATCCGATGATGGTCCGCGATTTTCACCGCGTGATCGGACTCGAGGCGAAAGAACAGATTTTGCAGCGCGAAGGACGACTGCCCGACGCGATGGTCGCGTGCGTGGGCGGCGGCTCCAACGCGATCGGGTTGTTCTTTGAATTTTTGGAAGACCTCGATGTGAAACTCACGGGCGTCGAAGCCGGCGGTCTCGGCATCAAACGCGGGGAGCACGCAGCGCGTTTCGCGGGCGGACGTCTCGGTGTGTTGCAGGGCTGCAAAACGTTTCTGCTGCAGGATGAGCACGGCCAGATTGAGCTCACGCATTCGGTGAGCGCTGGTTTGGACTACGCCGCCGTGGGACCGGAGCACGCGTTTTATCGCGATCGCGGCCGCATCGGTTTTGCGTACGCGTGCGACGACGAAGTGTTGGAAACCTTCCAGCTCCTCTCGCGCACGGAAGGCATCATCCCGGCGTTGGAAAGCACGCACGCCCTCGTCGAAGGCATCAAACAGGCGAAGGCCCTGGGCAAAGGAAAGATCGTCGTCGTGAACCTCTCCGGCCGCGGGGACAAGGATGTGCAGCAGGTGCAGGCGTTGCTGGAGAAGAAGGGCCAAGGGCCAGGTTCCAAGTGACAAGATGAGTGCGGACGGCGGGAGGGACTTGGTGGCGCGAACCTATCGGTTCGCGAAGGACGTGCGGTTGTTGGTCAACCGATTGCCGCGTGTGCTTTCGAATTATGAAGATGTCCGCCAGATTGTGCGTTCGTCGGGATCGGTCGCGGCGAATTATCTCGAAGCGCAAGAGGCGCTGAGTCGGAAAGACTTTTTCTACCGAATCAAAGTTTGCCGAAAAGAAGCGCGCGAGTCGGGCTTATGGCTGCAGTTGCTCGTGCTGGACGAAAGCGTGACGGAGTTGGCGACGATGCGTGCCGCTTTGATTCGAGAAGCTGACGAGCTGAAGAAGATATTTTCGTCGATCGCGAAACAGGACAACACCGACAATTCGTCCGGTTGATTTCTTGTCACTTGGCCCTTGGCGCTTGTTACTTGGCTTTATGAAAAGCATGACCGGCTTTGGGCGCGCGGTGGCGGCGCTCGGCACTGATACCCTCACTGTTCAAGTCAGTTCGGTGAATCGTAAGACGCTAGATCTCACCATCGGGCTGCCGGATGAATGGGAGGCACTCGAAGCGCCGGTCGGCGAACTGGTGCGCCAATACGCGTCGCGCGGAAAGATCCATGTGCGTTTCGAGGTGACCGGCGCCAGCGGTCCCGCGGTTGCCGATTGGGATGAGGCGACGGTCGCCGCGCAGTTGGCGAAGTTGTCGGACTTCGCGTCGAAACAGGGCATCACTTTTGCGCCCACGGCGGAGTTGTTGTGGCAGATCGCGAGCGCTCAGCGCAAAGGCGCGGCGCTGCCGCCGGTCGATGAAGTGAAGGCGATTGTGCTCGCGACGACGGAAGAAGCCTTGCGCGCGTTTTCGGCGATGCGCGCGGAAGAAGGCGCGGCGCTGCTCGCGGATTTTGAGGCGCGGCTCGCGACGCTGCGCACGCATGTGGCGACGATCTCGGAGCGCGCACCGCAAGTGGCGCCGACGTATCGCGAGTTGTTGTTAAAGCGTCTGCGCGACGCCGGACTCGAGATCAACGCCGACGACGAACGCGTGCTGAAAGAGATCGCGCTTTTTGCGGATCGCTCGGATGTGACGGAAGAACTCACGCGTCTGCGCAGCCACCTCGATCAATTCGCGACATTGTTGCGCGCGGAGGGCGAGATCGGGCGCAAGGCGGAGTTTATTCTTCAAGAGATCGGTCGCGAGGTGAACACGACCGGCGCGAAAGCCAACGACCTCACGATCGCGCGCTCCGTGATCGAGTTGAAGAACGAGCTCGAACGCATCCGCGAACAGATCGCGAATGTGGAATAACGGGCCGCACGCGGGGCGCGCGGAAATCGCAAACGCAAAGGGGTAAATTCCAAAGAGACCGGCGCCAACGTGTGAAGGGACGCGCGAAGCAACGCGCGCGCTTCGTGCGTTGGGCGTCAGGCTTTCTTGGAAGAATACAGCGCGACGAGAGCGGCGCCGATCGCTTGGGAAAGTTCGCCGAGCGTGGCGGGGACGATTTGGACGGTGTCGCGCTGTGCGGGGAAAAGATACGGGCGCGCCGCTTCCGAAAGCGTGCGCAGATAACGTGCGCGGAACTCGGGCGTGGTGGCGCCGGGATCCATGAGGCCGCCGCCGATGACGACGAATTTCGGATCGAGCGCCATGACGAGATTGGCGACGTGGAGGCCGAGCGCGCGCGCTTGGAAATCGAACATCGCGAGCGCGAGCGGATCGCTGTCCTGGGCGCGGCTGCGCAGCGAAAGAATTTTTTCTTTCACGCTCAGCGGCGAATGCACGAGCTCGTGATCGGGATATTTTTTTAGAAATTCCTCCAACAACTGCGGCAGTCCGGAGATCGTCGTGTACGCTTCGACGCAGCCCCAATCGCGACCGCAACCGCAGCGGAACGGGCGGATGCCGCCGAGCAGATGCAGCGGCGCGGGCATGTGGCCGGCCTCCATGCCGGCGAGCGTGTCGCCATCGAGCGGGAGGCCATTGGCATCGATGAACGCCGCGCCGAGTCCCGAGCCGGGCGCGAGCATGAGTACGGAGGCTTTTTGATTGCCGCGCACACGCTGGGCTTCGCCGACGCCGCCGTAGTTGCCGTCGTTGCCCGAGACGAGCGGGATGGGACGACCCGCGGCTTTGGCGAGCGCGGCCGCGTAGTCGCTGTGAAAATCCCAGCCTTCGAAACTCGCGGGCAAATTAGCGGTGCGATCAAGCACACCAGGGCGTTGATACGGACCGGGAATCGCGAGACCGACGCCGCGCACCTGGCTCCACGAAAGCTGATTGTCTTCGAGGAAGCCATTCACGCCTTGTATCCAGCCATCAATGACAGCCTGCGTGCCGGCCTGGGAGTTGGTGGAGCTTTGGCGAAGATGATTTGAGATCGGCGTACCGTCGGCCCAGACACCGCCGGTCTTGGAAGTCGTGGCGCCGCTGTCGGTGCCGATGAAAATATCGGGTTGGGGCATGGCGAAGCAGGAAGATCGGGGAGGTGAAAAACTTGAAACGGGCGACTTCGGCGAGCCGCGATGCGACCGGCAACGCGGCCTCTGCTCTAAGAGTTGAACTGTCGAGGATCAGGCGTGCGCCACGTGTGCCACAAATACAGCAGGACGCCGACGCAGATGCCGCAGTCGGCGATGTTGAAGGTGGGGTAGATGTAGTTGCCGAAGTGGAAATCGAGGAAGTCCACGACGTGTTTATAGGCGATGCGATCGACGAGGTTGCCGACGATACCGCCGCAGAGCAGACCGAAGCTCACTTGCACGGACGGGATGCGCAGACCGAGCGTGCGCCGCCAAAAGAAAATCGCTACGAGCGTGCCGAGCGCGAGGATGGCGAGCAGGGTGCTTTTCCCGGAAAGGATACTCCACGCCGCGCCGGTGTTGCCGACGTGGATGAGATAAAAGAAACCGGGGATCACCACGATATCCTGAATGTTGTCGTGGTCGTGATAGTGGCTGAACGGGATGGTTTGAACGACCCAGAGCTTGGTGAGCTGATCGAGCACGAAGAGGCTCAGCGCGATGATCCAGAGCAGGCGATAAGCGCGGATGCGTTCCCATCGAGTGCGCGGCCGTTCGACGGAAGGGGCGTTGAGGAGTGACGAAGGAGAGGGCTCGGTCATCGGAACGGCTGAGGTGTCGTGAAAAACAACCGGGAAGAGAGCGCGGTGAGGAGCCTGAAATCAACCTCGCAAGCGGGCGGGGTCAGGCATTTTTGCGTCCGGACAAGGTGAGCGAATAGCGATGCAGGTCGTGACGGCGTGTCCAACCGCGGCGTTCCCAATAGCGATTGCCGGGCTCGTTATCGGCGAGAACTTCGAGGTGGACTTTGTCGATGCTTTCGCGCGCGAGCGCTTCGAGGCAGCGGGAAACGAGTGCCTGGGCGATGCCGCGTCCGCGGAAACGTTCGTCCACGGCGACATGTTGCAAGTAACCGCGTCGTCCGTCGTGACCGCTGAGAGCGGTGCCGACGAGTTCTCCGTCGATCAACGCGACGAAGCTGAGACCGGGATTGCGTGCGAGGTAGCGCGTGATGGCTTCGCGCGAATCGGCGTCGCGCACACAAATTCCGGGAGTGCGGCGCCAGAGTGCGATCACGGCCTCGTAGTGTTCCAAGGTGAGTTCGAGGATGTTCATGCCGAACGTATCCGAGGCTAAAAATAAGAAGGGCCGGCGTGAAGGCCGGCCCGTGTGGACGGAAGTGGTGGATTATTCGTCGTCGCCGCTGTCGTCGGTGAGCTTGGCCCCTTCTTCGCCGAGCTCACCGAAGAGACCGGCGGCGGAGCGAGTGCGCATGCGATTGCGTTCGATCTCCTTTTGTGCCTCGGCCGAATAACGGGTGAAAGGCACCGCCAGCAGGCGCTCCTTGGCGATGGGTTTCTGCGTGGCTTCGCAGATGCCGTAGGTGCCGTTATGGATGCGCTGGATGGCGGCTTCGATTTCCGAAAGCGCTTCCTGTTCGCTCGAGACGAGGCTGAGCGCGAAGTCGCGGTCGAAGGTGTCGGTGCCGGCATCGGCCATGTGTTGACCGTAGCTGGAGAGGTCGCCGGCGTCGTCCTTGGACGAACGCTTCAAGGTCTCCTCCGAGTGCAGCTCGATGCCTTCGGTGAGATGCGCGCGGAGCTCGAGGAGGAGCTTGTAATAACGGCGGTATTTCTCGGGGACGTTTTCCGGGTCCACCGCGTTAACGGGCTTCTGCTCTTTCTTGGGATTGAAACCGAGGATGTCCGCGAGCGAAGCGGCTTTGACGTGAGTCGGCTGGGCCGGTTTTTCGATTTTGGTGAGGTCGATGCGCGGCTTGGCGACGGGCGCGGGCTTGGGGGCCGGCGTGGGTGCGACTTCTTCGACCGGCTTGGCGGATTTGGCGATTTCGCGGACCTCATCGAGGCTGAAAGCGATGGGCTTGCTGGCCTTCTTGGAGCCGAGGATGCGGCTGCGCAGCAAATCGCGGGCGCTGGCTTTACCAGCGGGTTTATCCGCCGCAGGGCGGGCGCCGGAGGCTGGTTTCGGCGTTGCGATCGGCGCGGGAGCCGGTTCTGAAGCTTTGGCTTTGGCAGCCGGTTTGGCGGCAGGAGCCTTGGCTGAAGCGGCCGGTTTGGCAGCAGGTTTAGCGGCGGGTTTGGACGAAGATGTATTTTTTTTGGCGGGCACGAGAGTGACTTTCTTGGATGTCGTTTGCGCGCGCGTCGAAGGCTTGGCGTTTTTTTTCACAGGGGCCGTTTTGGCCGATTTAGTCGGCTTTGGCGGATGCGCCGGTTTTTTCCGGGCAGGTTTGGCCGGCTTGACGGCTTTCACCGGTTTGGCGGCTTTGGACGCCTTGGAGGCCGGCTTGGATCCTTTGGCGGATTTAGCGGCTGGTGGACGTGAAGATTTTGACGCTTTGGCTGATCGGGCGGGCTTGGACGGTTTGGCTGAAGGTTTCTTCCTGGCTGCAGGGGCTGGTTTTTTGTGCTTGGCCATGGGTGGTTATTTTTTGGGGAGGAACGATGGGCTAAATTTTTAGCGCCTCCGCACATCTGGGGCAAACATCGCCCTGGAGGGAGGCCTCGAGGAGGGGAACCCAGCGCCAGCAACGGGGGCAGCGCTGGTGGTTGAGTTCCTGGCAATGATGGACGGTGATCGCGACCGGGGCGCCGGCCGCCGCGGGTGCGAGGCTGACATGGGACACAATCAGGAGTTCGGGGAGAAAATCGCGGTGTTTTTCGAGCGTCTTGAACGTGGCGTCGTCAGAAGCACCGGCGATGGTGAGCGCGGCGTCGAGCGATTTGCCGAGCTTACCGGCAGCACGATGAGGCTCGATCGACTCGTTGGCGAGCGCGCGGACTTTGAGCAATGTGGCGATGTCGCTCTCGATCTCGGGATTGAGCCAGCCGGCGGGAGCCACGGGCCAGTCTTGGAGATGGATGGAATCGTCGGCGTATTCCTTGCCCGCGACGCCGAAGGACCAGGCTTCGTCGGCGGTGAAAGTCAGGATCGGCGCGAGGATTTTCACCAGCGTCTGGAAAATGTGGTGAATCGCGGTCTGGGAGGATCGGCGCAGCTGGCTGTTGGTGGCGTGCGTGTAGAGACGATCCTTGAGGATGTCGTGGTAAACGGCCGACAGCGTGTTGGAGCAGAACTGGCTGCAGAGCTGGTATACGCGATGGTATTCAAAATGATCATACGCGTTTTCGCACTCGCGCAGCAGCACCGCGGTCTGGTGCAGCGCCCAACGATCGAGCGTATCCATCTGCTCGAGCGGCACGGCATCGCGCGCCGGGTCGAAATCGAAGAGATTGGAGAGCTGATAACGCAGGGTGTTGCGGAAAAGACGGTAGGCCTCCGCGACGATGTTGAGGATGCTCGCGGGGTCCTTGAGGTCCTTATCGAGGTCGGAGACGCGGATGTCGTCGGTGAAGTTTTGCGACGAAATCCACAGGCGGATCACATCGGCGCCGTATTGGGCGATGTAGTTGTCGGAAGTCGGCGGCTTTTCGTACTGGCCGGACTTCGAAATCTTTTTGCCGTCCTTGCCGACGATGAAGCCGTGCGTGAGCACGCCTTTGTACGGAGCTTGTCCGTCGTTGGCGATGACGCTCGTCCAGAGCGACGACTGGAACCAACCGCGGTGCTGGTCGGAACCTTCGAGATAGAGATCGGCGGGCCATTGCGTGTGGCCCTGGCCGTTGCGGAGAACCGCGGCGTGCGAGGAGCCGGAATCGATCCACACATCGAGCGTATCGCGACCGCAGGTGAGCGCTTCGGGCGCGGGCCAGCCGGCGGGAAGGGAAACACCTTCGAGGATCTGCGCGGGCGTGGCGTCGTACCAGAAATTGGAGCCGCGCTCGGCGATCTTGGCGGCGACGGCGCGAATCACGCCGGCGTCGAGGTAGGCGTTTTTCTTTTCGTCGTAGAACGCGATGATCGGCACGCCCCACGAACGCTGGCGGCTGATGCACCAATCGGGACGCGATTCCACGGCGCCGCGGATGCGGTTTTCGCCCCAGGTGGGAATCCACTGAACGCCGGAGATGGCTTTGAGGGCGTCGTGCCGCGGATTCCGGAAGGTTTTTGCGAATTCTGCGTTTATGTCCTTATCGAGTTCGTCTTTTGCGGCAGTTGGCGACGGGCCTAGCTTAACGAACCATTGGTCCACCGCGCGGAAGATGATCGGCGTCTTCGAGCGCCAGCAATGCGGGTAGCTGTGGTTGTATTTCGCTTTCGCGAGGAGCGCGTTGGCGGCCGCGAGTTTTTTGAGGACCGCGAGATTGGCCGGCGACGGTTTCTTGGCGGCGAGATCTTCGACTGTCTCGAGCGTGGAAACGCCGACGAGATCGGCGGGCACTTTGCCGTCGTCGAGATAGCGTCCGTCGTCGCCGACCGGGCAGTAGATTTCGAGGCCGTATTTGAGACCGGTGAGATAGTCTTCCGCACCGTGACCGGGCGCGGTGTGGACGGCGCCCGTGCCACTATCGGTCGTGACGTAGTCGGCGAGCACGATGGGCGAGGGGCGATCGATGAACGGATGGCGCGGCTGCAGACCTTCGAGGGCGGCACCTTTGATAGGGCCGAAGTCCGAAGGCTGAATGGCGAAGTCGTCGGGAAGGGTCTTCGAGGTCTTCGCCGCGGCGATGACGTTTTCGAGCAACGCCTGCGCGACGAGGATGCGTTCGTTGCCGAGATCGGCGACGACGTATTCAACATCTGGATGCAGCGCGATCGCGAGGTTGGCGGGGATCGTCCACGGCGTGGTCGTCCAGATGACGACAAAAAGCGGTTTGTCCGACGGGAGATTGAACTTCGTCGCTTCGTCCGCCGGCACGGCGAACTTCACCCAGATGGCCGTGGAAACGTGGTCTTTGTATTCGATCTCGGCTTCGGCGAGCGCGGTCTCGAAGGGGATGGACCAATAAACGGGTTTCTTGCTGCGGTAAACGAGGCCCTTTTCGACGAATGCCGCGAAGGTGCGGATGATGTCCGCTTCGTAGGCAGGCGCCTTCGTTTTGTATTCGTTTTTCCAATCCGCCAGCACGCCGAGGCGTTTGAACTGTTTCTTTTGTTTCTCGATCCAGGATTCGGCGAACGCGTCGCACAGCGAACGCATCTCGGCGGTGGAAACTTGTTTGTTTTCGCTCTGCAGCTGGCGAACGACCTTTTGCTCGATCGGCAGGCCATGGCAGTCCCATCCGGGCACGTAGGGCGTGCGGAAACCGCGCATGGTTTTGTAGCGAAGCGTGATGTCCTTGAGCGTCTTGTTGAGCGCGGTGCCGATGTGGACGTCGCCGTTGGTGAACGGCGGGCCGTCGTGCAGGACGAACGTGCGGGGGTTGGGTTTGCCGTCGGGACCGAGCGCGCGTTTTTTCTGGATGGCTTCGTACAGACCCAGCTTCTCCCAATGCGCCAATCGGGCGGGTTCGCGTCCAACGAGGTTGGCGCGCATCGGAAAATCCGTCTTCGGGAGATGCAGCGTGTCTTTCAGGTCTTGCGCCATGCCAAAATGAAAAGCGCGCAAGGCTATGTCGGGAGGGGGGGCAGTCAAGGGAAGATCCCGCTTTTAAGCCCGCGCCCGAGAAAGCCGCAGGACGGCAAAAAATGCGTTCAACGCTCGTGCGCGCGTGACGCGAGCGTGAGGCCGGCCTGCAAGCACGCGGGAACGGAAATCCCGTCGCGCACTTGGCCGCCGACAAAAAGTCCGTCGAACGCCTGCTCCGCACGCGCGATCACCTGGAGAAAACGCTCGTGGCCGAGATTGTACTGCGGAATGGCGCGCGCGCTGACGTTGTGACGGATAAAAACCGGTTCGCCCGAAACGCCGAGCAGTTCGCGCAAATCGGGCATGATGGTTTCGAGCAAGCGATCGGCGGGCAGATGTGCGAGCGCCGGTTGACGCGTGCCGCCGACAAGCACCGTGAGCGCGACATGCCCCTCGGGCGCGCGTTGCGGGAAAAGCGACGACGAGAACAACACGCCGAGGATCTGGCGGCGCTCGACTTCAGGCACGAGCATGCCGAAGCCGTCGAGCGGATGCGCGACCTGCTCACGACGATAACCGAGGAACATCGAGGCGACGGCCGGATAAGCGATGTCGGCCAGTTCGGCAAAAGGCCGATTCGCAGGCGCGCCAGACGAAGCGGATGTCGTGGGATCGGACGCGATGACCACTTTCGCCAACGCGTGCGCGGGCACGGTGAGAATCACCGACGCGCAGCTTTCCACCTGCAAGGACGACTCGGCGTTGTCTGCGCGCGTGGAATTCGTCGTGCGAAAACCGATGCGCCATGGCGCGCCAGGCGTCGCCGGCGGAGTGAGTGTTTCGAGCGTGGCGTTGAGGCGAATGCAGTCGGCCGGCAGCGCGCGCGCGAGCGCGTCGGGCAACATCTGCAAACCATCGCGAAACGAGATCAGGCGCGTTTTGGGTTCGCCGCGACGTTTGCGATCGCGCGCGGTGGCGATGAGACCGCGGATGAGCGAGCCATGCGATTGCTCCACTTTCCACAACAGCGGGAAAGCATGCTGAGCGGAGAGTTTTTGCGGATCCCCCGCGTACACGCCGGCCACGAGCGGATTGAAGGCGTAGTCGAGCAACTCCGAGCCGAAGTGTTCGCTCACAAATGCCGCGACGGAGACGTCCGCCGGACGCGAGCGACGGGAAAAAAACAGATCGCGGAAAATGCGCAGCTTGCCGCGGCTGGAGAGCAGCGGCGTGGCGATCAGCGACGGCGGTGACATCGGCGCCTGGCAAGGACGACCACCGCGGACGATGAAGCGTTTTTTCGCGACACCCGAAGCGGGCGTGATGTCGGCAGCGAGACCGAGCTCTTGGAGAAACGTCGCGGTGGCGCGGCTGTTTTCCTGAAACGAGTTGGGACCGGCTTCCACCAACCAACCCTCGGGCGAACGCTCGCTGCGAATCACGCCGCCGACGCGCGGCGCGGACTCCAGCAAAATCACGCGGCGCCCGTATCGAGAAAGTTGATACGCGGCGGCGAGACCGGCGATGCCGCCACCGATGACGGCGACAGGAAGGGAGGAAGAGTTCGGGGGATCTTTACTCACGAAATTCACGAGGAGACTCGAAGCGGGAGAGATTCAACCACGGAGCACAAAGGCCACGGAGGATGAAAACCAAAATCGAACACGTTTTCACGATTACGCTCCGTGCTCTCTGTGCGTTCGTGGTTAAAGACGGATCAGTTTTTCCAGGTGGTCACGGTATCCACGAGCGCCTGCATGCACTCGATCTTGGCGGACGGAGTGATGCCGTGGCCGAGGTTGAAAATGTGGCCCGTGGTGCCGCGCATGGATTCGAGCAGGCGCGTGGCTTCGCGACGCACGATCTCGGGTGTGGTCTGCATGAGCACGGGATCGAGATTTCCCTGCAGCGCGATGTTGGCGGGGAGATTGCGTCGCGCGACCGCGAGATCGTGTGTCCAGTCGATGCTGATCGCACGCACGCCGGAAAACGCCTGGTCGGTGAGTTGGGGCGCGGTGCCTTTGGCGTAGAGGATGACGGGAAAATCCTTCGGCAACGCGGAGACGATCTGACGAATCCAGCGCAAGGAAGCGGCTTCGTAGTCTTGGCCGGCAAGAATGCCGCCCCACGAATCGAAGATCTGGATCGCGTCGGCACCCGCGCGAATCTGCATCTGGAAATAAACGACGAGCGCTTCGGTGAGTTTCTCAAGGAGCGCGTCGAACATCGAGCGGTCCGTGTAGAAAAGAAGTTTGACGCGCTCGAAATCCTCGGAGCTGCCGCCCTCGACCATGTACGTGGCGAGCGTCCACGGCGAGCCGCCGAAACCGAGCAGCGCTTTTTCGCCGATGGCGGAGCCGGGCGTGAGTTCCTTTTTGAGAAGGCCGAGCGTGTCCGCGACGTACGCGAGTTTTTCCGGGATGGCGGAAGCGGGCGCGAGCGCATCGATCTGCGCGCGCGTTTCGAGGCGATAACTCATCGCGATGCCGCCGGTCTCGCGAAACGCGTACGGCTGACCGAGCGCTTCGGGGATAACGAGAATGTCCGAAAAAAGAATTGCGGCATCGATGCCCGGAAAACGACGCAGCGGTTGCAGCGTGACCTCGGTCGCGACCGCGGGCGTTTTCACCATTTCGAGAAATGACGACTTGGCCTTGAGCGCGCGATATTCCGGCAGATACCGGCCGGCCTGGCGCATCACCCAGATGGGCGGACGCTCGAGCGGCTGGCATTGGACGGCGGAGAGAAAACGATCGCGGGAAGTCATGGCGGGTCGTGCAGAGTTAAACGACGAGCTTCTACGCGGATTCCCGAACGCTCAACGCTCAAGTGACTCAGCGCGACTCGCAGCGCAGATAGAGCCGGTCAGCCTTGGGCCCAGTCGCGGGGTTTGAGGAAGACTTCGTGCAAACGCGCCTCGGGGGTTCCGGGCTCGGGCTGATAGTTGTAGTCCCAGCGCACGAGCGGCGGGAGACTCATGAGGATGGATTCCGTGCGGCCGCCGCTTTGCAGGCCGAAATGCGTGCCGCGATCCCACACGAGGTTGAACTCCACGTATCGACCGCGTCGATACAACTGCCACTGGCGCTCGCGATCGCCGTAGGGAGTGTTTTTGCGACGCGCGACGACCGGGCGATAGGCGGGGATGTACGCATCGCCAACGCTGCGCATCAGCGCGAAGCTTTGGTCAAAACCAAGCTCGTGGAAGTCGTCGAAAAACAGACCGCCGATGCCGCGCGGTTCGCCGCGATGCTTGATGTAGAAGTAGTCGTCGCACCATTTCTTGAAGCGGGGATAAAGCGTCTCGCCGAACGGCGTCACGGCGTCGCGCGCCACGCGATGCCAATGCACGGCGTCGTCTTCGTATCCGTAGTACGGCGTGAGATCGAACCCGCCGCCGAACCACCACACAGGGTTATCGATTTGGGCTTCTCGATTTTGGATTTTGGAGTCGCGGGTGACGCCGCTGTTGCCCGGGTGTGCGTAGAAAAATCGGACGTTGGCGTGACTGGTGGGGACGTGCGGATTGCGCGGGTGAACGACGAGCGAAACGCCGAGTGCCTCCCATTTTTTGCCCGCGAGTTCGGGACGATGCGCAGTGGCGGAAGGGGGAAGTTTGTCGCCCGAAACGTGCGAGAAGGCGACGCCGGCTTTTTCGAACACCGCGCCTTCGGAAAGGATGCGCGTGCGACCGCCACCGCCTTCGGGGCGTATCCAATTATCGGTTACAAAGTTGGCGGCTCCGTCCTCCGCGGCGAGATCGCGGCAGATGGCGTCCTGCAAGCCGAGCAGGTAGGTTTTGACGGCGGCGAGATCGGGAGCGGCGGATACGGACATGTGGCTAAAGGAAACCTCCACACGCTAAAGAGCGAGGGCCGAACGCAAAGGGAAAAGGATGTGCTGCGCGGCGCTTACTCGGGTGAGCGCACGACGCCTTTTCCTTCGTGCGGCCGAATGCGTGCGAGCAGTCCGTAGCGCGGGCTGGCCAAAGCAGAGATAAAAAAAACTGCGCCGAGACAAAGGACGATGCTGGCGCCGCTCGCGAGGCCGGCGTGATAGCTGAGCAGGATGCCGGCGAATGTTCCAAAGAGCGCGACGCAGACCGAGGTGATGAGCAGGCGGCCGAAATGATCGCACCAGAGATACGCGGTGACGGCGGGCAGAAGGAAAAGCCCGAGCGCGAGAACGATGCCCATCGCTTGGAGCGCGGCGACTAGATTGAGCACGATGAGCGCGAGCAGACTGAGGTGCATCCAGCCGCCGCGTCCGCCGGTCGCGCGATTAAAAATCGGGTCGAAGGTTTCGAGCAGGATGCCGCGGCGAAATACGAGAAACACGATCACGGTGAGGGCGCTTGCAGCCGCGGAGAGACGCAGATCGGCGGGGCTCACGCCGAGGATGTTTCCGAAGAGAAAATGCATCAGGTCGATACGTGCCCGCATCAAACTCACGAGGGCGGCGCCTGCCGCGAAAAAGATCACAAACAACGAGCCAAACGCGGCGTCTTCTTTCACGCGCGTGAGCCGGCTCAGCAGCGCGCTGCCGAGCGCGGTGAGCAAACCGGCGATGAGCGCGCCGAGGAAAAGCGCGAGCGTGTTGGTGCCAAAAACCAGGAAGGCGAGGGCGACGCCTGGCAGCAGCGAATGCGAGAGCGCGTCGCCCATCAACGCGAGCCGTCGCAACACGAGGATCGAGCCGAGCAAACCGCCGCTGAGGCTCAGCAATGCCGCGGAGCAGAGTCCGCGTTGCATGAACCCGAAGGTAAACGGCTCAATGAAAAGTTCGTGGAAGGACATGCGACGATCGTGAAAAACGTTAGCCGGGAAACTGCGCGGTGCGCACGCCGTGCAGCGGATCGTGTGCGTGCACGCAATGCCCCCCGCGGTAGGCTTGATCGAGATTGGCGGGCGAGAGGACGGACGCGGTTTCGCCGGCGGCGATGAGACGGGTTTTGAGCAGCACGGCGTTTTCGAAATGTTCACGTGCGAGACTCAGATCGTGGATCACGGCGAGCACGGTGCGGCCTTGCGCGCGCCAACTGCGGAGAATGTGCACGAGTTCTTCCGTCGCGTGGATGTCGAGTCCGGCAAATGGTTCATCGAGGAGGAAAATATCGGCGCCTTGCGCGAGCGCGCGCGCGAGGAAGACGCGTTGTTGTTGTCCGCCGGAAAGCTGGCTGATCTGACGCGCGGCGAGATCGGCGATGTCGAGTTCTTCCAGCGCGCGATCGACGCAGGCGTGATCGTGACGTGAGAAGCGCGAGAACACACCGAGCGACGGGTAGCGTCCTTGTTCCACCACGCCGCGCACGGTGATGGGAAAATCCCAATCGAGCAGATGACGTTGCGGCAGATAAGCGAGGCGCGGCAATTGGTGATGCGTGTGATGATCGCCGATGCGGATTTCGCCGCTCGCGAGCGGATGCCATCCGAGGATGGCGCGCAGCAGCGTGGATTTTCCGGCGCCGTTCGGGCCGAGCACGGCGGTGAGACTGCCGCAAGCGATCGCCGCGCTCACATGATCGAGCGCAACGACGGAGCCGTGGCGCACGGTGACATCGACGAAACGCAGGATGTTGTGAGTGGAGGAAGACACGACGGTGACGCGCACGCGGCGCGCTGAGCGAGAGAGGTTATTTCAGCGCGGCCTCGATGGTGTCGAGATTGCTGCGGATCATTCCGAGAAAAGTGGCGTTGGGCGAACCGGGAGCGCCGAGACTGTCGGTGTGCAATTCGTGCACGGAAACACCCGCTTCGCGGGCGATGAGCGCGGGGATTTTTGGATTGCTCGTCGTCTCGATAAAAATGGCCGGCACTTTTTCCTGACGAATGAGGCGCACGATGCGCGCGAGTTGGCGGGCGCTGGGTTCTTGTTCGGGAGCGAGACCGGAGATCGCGATGATTTTGAGCCCGTAGGCTTCGCCAAAATAACGCAGCGATTCGTGCGAGGTGACGAGTTTGCGTCGCTCGGCAGGAATCGTCGCGAGACGCGTGCGCACGAGCGTATCGAGCGCGGTGAGCTCGATTTCGTAAGCGGCGGCGCGCGCGGCGATGGCGGTGGCTTCGGCGGGAATGAGTTTTTCCAACGCTTCGCGGATGTTGGTCACATAGCGCGCGGCGAGACGCAGATCGTGCCACGCGTGAGGATCTTCTTCGCCGTGGTGATGGTGCTCATGGTCGTGATCATGATCACCGTGCGCGTGCGAATCGTGATAACGCAGCGGAGTGACGCCGTCGGTCGCGACTACGAGCGTGCCGCGGAAGTCGGAATTTTCGATGAGCTTTGCCAGCCAACCTTCGAAACCGAGACCGTTGACAACGATCATGTCGGCACGCGCGAGCAGACGAAGATCCGCGGGCGTGGGATCGTAGCTGTGGGGATCGCGGCCGCGATCGACGAGACAGCGCGCATCGATCGCGTCGCTTCCGAGCGTGCGGACGAAATCGTCGAGAATCGTGGTCGTGCTCACCACGATCGGTTTGGTCCACGCCACCGAGGCGAGGAGAAGAAATGCGAGTGTCCGCAATGCGTGCATGAGCCGGACTATAACAAAGTTGTCCAGCGGCTCGTCACGCTGGGTGAAAAACCGCGAAGAGCTGAACGTCGGTATGAATGAGAAGACGCGTGCAAACGCTTACTTCTTTCCGGGGCGCACCGGCACAAATTTCACGGACGGACCTTCATCAAGTTCTTCCGGTTGTTCCTCGGGTTGCGGCGATTGGTTCGGCGGAGAAACGGGAGAAACCGGCGAGACGGGCGATTCGGGACGGCGCGGCGCGGAGAGATTGGTGCGGACGGGAGCGCCTTCGGTGGTGGCGGGTGCGGCGGCGCGAATAGGCGATTGCGCGGCGGCGGCTGCCGGAGTGGCGATAGGCGAACTCGGCAAACTGGCAAAACCGCGTTCGAGGAGCTCGATGGTTTTCAGATCGCGACTGCGACCCATGTCGATTTCACCCTTGGGGCCGAAGCTGCCCATGATGACGGAGATGATGCGGCGACCATTGCGCTCGGCGGTCGCGGCGAGGCAATAACCGGCGGCTCTGGTGTAGCCGGTTTTGAGTCCATCCACGCCATCGACGCGGCCGAGGAGCTTGTTGTGATTGTCCATCACGGTCGGTTCCAGTCGTTGGGCGGCGCCGAACGTGCGACGCTTCACCGAGCTGTAACGCAGGATGTCGGTTTTCAAAACGGCCTCACGGCTGAGGCGGGCGAAGTCGGCGGGCGTGGTGAGATCGCCATCGGCTTCGTTGCGTGAGCTGGGCGGCAAACCGTGCGGCGTGACGAAGCGCGTGTTGTTCATGCCGAGCGCCCGGGCGCGGGCGTTCATGCGTTCGACGAAAATCTCGCGGCTTCCGGCGGCGGCGCGGGCGAGCGCGGTGGCGGCGTCGTTGGCGGATTGAATCATGAGCGCGTAGAGCAGTTCTTCGACGGTAAACGTCTCGCGGGGATCGAGGTGCACCTGCGTGCCGCCCATGCGCCAGTCTTCTTCGGTGATGCGCACCGGCGTATCGAGCGAGAGCGTGCCGGCTTTGATGGCATCATCGACGACGAGAAACGTCATGATCTTGGTCATGCTCGCGGGCGGAGCGACGACGTTTGGATTATCCTCGAGCAGCACGTTTCCCGTCGCGGCGTCGATCACGATGTAGCCCTTATAGATACCGGCGGAACCAGTAGCGGGACGGCTGCGACCGGTGCTTTTTTGGGCGACAAGAGGGCCGGCCACTGCGAGAGCGACGGCGATCACGAAGAAACGTTTCAAACGCGCGAAAAACATGCGGCGCAGGAAGGGGTTTTTTGTCCGGCGCGGCGAGCGGAAAGAGGCGTGTCGCCATCTGACGAGCCGATCACCAGGCGCGGTCAATGAGTGCGTCGCGCGGAATTCCGAAGAATAAACGAGTAACAAAAAACGTCCGCGGCTCAGCGCGTGCGTAAACGTGCGATGAAACTCCAGTCGCCGGTCGCGTTTTGGATTTTGATGAGGAGCTGGTTCTTTCCCTTTTTCAGGCGAAGTGGAACGACATCGTCGTCCAGCCGGCTCATGCGGCGTATCCAACGATCGGAGACAAGCTGGCCGTTGAGCCAGATTTTGACGCCATCGTCGCTGCCGAGTCCGAGCCACGCGTCGATCGCGCTGGGCGACTCGAATTCGGTCCACGCGTAACCGACGCTGTAGTCATGAGCGCCGAAGTCGACCAAGCCGTCGCGGGCTTCGACGCGTTGCCACGTGAACGTGCGCTCGTCGATCACCTGGGTTTGACCTTCGATCGGGTGCACGGACGCCGCGCCGGATTCGGCGAACCAATCGCTGTTAAACGCATCGATTTGATCCGCACCCGACAGACCCGAAGACACGCGCATGGGTTGAAGCATCACGGTGTCGTCGTCGGCGACTTTCTCGACGTTCATAAAGTACTTTCCTTCGACGCGGATCGGTTTGAGCATGAGCCATGCGGTAAGCGGGATGTCGCGGCGCGCGTCGCCGTTGAGCCACGAGGTGTCGGCCGAGAGCGCGCGATCTTCCGGAGGAACGACAAACATGTATGCGAGTGATGACGCGAGCGCGGTGCCGTGTTCGATCGCGGGAAGCACCACGGCCTGCTTGCGCAACGCTTCGACGAGAGGTATGCGCATCGCGTCGGGAACGTCGGACGACGGGAGCAGTTCCACCGACGAAATTTCGCCGCTGGCCTCGACCGCGAGGCGTGCATCGATGCGCGTGATGCCGCGCTGACGAAGTCCCTCAGCGCGTAACGGATCGCCGATGAGCAGCGGGCCAGTGCTGGTTTTTGCGAAACGAACCGGCCGCGTCAGCGCGAGATAATGATGGCGATCGGGCCACGAGCGCGGATTGGCGGGATCGAGTTGCGCGAGCAACGTCGCGAGCTCGTCCGCGAAGGATTGGATCGCGCGCAGATCGGACGCCTGCGTGCTGAACAGCGGAACGCCGTCGCGTGAAAACAACCTCAGATACGCGCCATCAGCCGGCCGATAACGACTGAGAAAACTCATCGAGTTTTGGTAATGAAAACTAGCGACGAACCAGGGCATGTTGGTGAGCGTCGCGATGCGCTGATGCTCGGCATCGGTATGACGCACGCCGAAAAACACAGCGCCGAGTTTGCCGGGATAAACGCGTTGAACGCGCTCGAAGACCGACGTGAACGAGCGAACCATTTCCCAGGATTCGCCGTCATTGTGTGAACCATAAATCACGAGCAGCAACTCGGGCTCGGGCACGTCGCTCAGATCGGCGGGAACGAGCGTTTGATTTTTCACCTTTAGCACGTGGCCGATGAGATCGCTGGTGGCGGCGCCCTTGGCTTCGGACCAACGCGTCGCACGCGCGGGACGCTTCGCGATCTCGGCGTGGAAACGCAGAATGTCTTCTGGGGCGAGTCCCCGCAAAAACACGCGACGGCCGGACGTGAGGCTGGTTTTGAACAGCGCGAACGGGCCGAGCACTTCGACAGGTTCGCCGCGAAATTTCGTGCCCGCGAGATCCTGCCACGCGGACGGTTTTGCGGACAAAGAAAGCGGCGATAGCGAAACCGCGACGAACGCGATGACGGTGCGCAGAGCGGTGCGCGAGAAAAACGCGATGGGGAAGCGCATGACGGGGTAAACGCAGCTTCGTGCGCTGCGCCGATGGGTCAATGCGCCGCGGTTGAGAGTGTGCGTGCGCTCTTTGCGATTAATTGCCGCATGTGCGCGGCAGCGGTCAGTCGCGAACCTGCTCGATCGGCAGATCGTGGAGTTTCAGCTCCGGGTTTTTTTCGATGAAGTAACGCAGCGTCCAATCGTTGGGGAATAGGACGATTGGGTTGTCGAATTTGTCCGTACCGAAACTGACGCCCTGTGCGACGATCAACGACGATGGATTGGCCAGCGCCGGATGCGGCTCGATCCATTTGAGGAGGGTCCACGGCGCGGTTTCGAGGCGCGACTCGGCGTTGTATTCGGACTTGAGGCGCCACTGCACGACTTCGAATTGGAGCGGGCCGACGGCGGCGAGCAGCGTCGCGCCGGGAGGCGCGTTGCGGGCGTTGAACGATTGCACGACGCCTTCCTGCAGGAGCTGCTCGAGACCGGCGCGGTATTTTTTCGCGTCGCCGGTGTTGGGATTGGAAATGTAGGCGAAAACTTCCGAGGGGAAGCGCGGGATTTCGTCGTACACGATGCTGCGATCGGTGGTGAGCGTATCGCCGATGCCGAACTCGCTGTGGCCGACGAGACCGATCACGTCGCCCGGCCAGGCTTCGTCCACGGTTTCGCGATCGCGACCGAACAATTTATGCGACGAGGAGAGTCGCACCTGTTTGCCGGTGCGCTGATGCGTCACGACCATGTCGCGCTCAAACTTGCCCGAGCACACGCGGAGGAAGGCGATGCGGTCGCGATGTTTCGCGTCCATGTTCGCCTGAATTTTGAAAATGAATCCGGAAAACTTCGGGTCATCGACCGGCACTTCGCGCGCGGTGGTGGGCTGGGGGAGTCCGGGAACGGAAATGCTTACCGACTTGCGCGGCGCGGGCGGCACGGAGTCTTTGAGGAAGCCATCGAGCAGGAGTTGAATGCCGAAGTTGTTCACGGCGGAGCCGAAATAAACCGGCGTCTGCTGGCCGCACCGGATGGCATCGAGATCGAAAGGATGTCCGGCGCCATCGAGCATCTCGAGTTGTTCCTGCACTTGCGCGAATGTGTCGTCGTCGAGCTTTGCGCGAACGACCGGATCTTCCAGCGAGGCGACGCTGACGGGCGCTTGGAATTTTCCACCCGGCACACGCTCGAAGAGATGCACTTCACGCGTACGACGATCGAACACGCCGCGGAACGACGGGCCATTGCCGAGCGGCCACACGACCGGGCTGGATTGCAGGCCGAGCACGCTCTCGAGTTCGTCCAACAATGCGATCGGATTGAGCGTGGGCCGGTCGCACTTGTTCATGAACGTGAAGATGGGCACGCCGCGACGCCGACAGACTTCGAACAGCTTGCGCGTTTGCGTTTCCACGCCTTTGGCGGCGTCGATCACCATGAGCGCGGCATCGACGGCCGTGAGCACGCGATAAGTGTCTTCGGAGAAATCTTTGTGGCCGGGCGTATCGAGGAGGTTCACCGCGCAACCGGCGTAATCGAACTGCAGCACAGTCGAGCTGACGGAGATGCCGCGTTGCTTCTCGAGCTCCATCCAGTCCGAGGCGGTCGCGCGCGCATTTTTCCTATCCTTCACGGCTCCAGCGAGATGGATGGCGTTTCCGTAGAGGAGGAATTTTTCGGTGAGCGTGGTTTTACCGGCGTCGGGGTGCGAGATGATCGCAAACGTGCGACGGCGGGCGATTTCGGCGGCAGGCGACATGAGAAAGCGGGCCAACGTAATGAGCGGCGCGCGGCGCACGATCAAATTTTGTCCAACCTACGTCGGTGATCGGGGAGGAGTTCTCGCTGCACAGATGAGGTGTGCGCCCTAGTGCAATTAAACCTCAAAAAAGCTAAGGTTTTCTCTGAAACAGCCGTAGATTTTTGGGAACATATATGCTACATCAATTCGCAGTTACCCACCCCCTCATGGTTATCGCGATTTCCGTCTTTGCGGCTTTCTACTTCACTGGCGTCTATCTGTTGGTCACCTCGCTCTCACAAAAGCCTGAATGGTTTGAAGATGAGAACGGGAACCTGCACCATCTCCCGGATGCTGACGCGAGCCGCTGAGCGCTCTGATTCGTAGCCTCTCCCTTTCTCAACGGCGTCCTTACACGGGACGCCTTTTTTGCGTCTGGTTGGCGGGTAGGACGCAACAACTGACAGAGAAATGCATACGAAGATTGCGCCGGTGGCGCTTTCGGTCAGCTGTAGGCTCCTTTCCGGTCCATGGCTGAACTCGCTTACGAAACGATCCGCGCCGCACTCAACTCGCACACGTTGTTCGAAGACAAAAGCTGGCAACTTTCGCCGGCGGCCTGGCCGTTGAGCGCCGAGCAAGTCCAGGAACTCGAAACCATCGGCGCCGCCTGCCTCGAGTACCATCAGGCGCTCGAAACGCTTTATCTGCGTTCGGCCGCGGGAAAAAATCTCCTCCGCAACAAACCGCTCCTCGCGCCGTGGGTCGCCGAATATCTCGATCGCGGCAAACCCGCCGCGTTGATCGCCCACGCGCGCGATCCGAAAAACCGCGGTGCCTACCCGTCGGTGCTGCGTCCGGATCTGTTGCTGACGGACGAGGGTTTCGTGATGACGGAACTCGATTCCGTGCCGGGAGGCATCGGACTCACGGCGTTTCTCAATCGTCTGTACGGCGGCGATGTATCCGATTCCTCAATACTCGGCGCGCGCGACGCGATGATTCGCGGCTTCTACGATTCGCTCGCGAGTCTGCGGAGCGACACGCGCAATCCGTTGATCGCGCTGGTCGTGAGCGATGAAGCGGCCACGTATCGGCCCGAGATGCATTGGCTCGCCGAGGAATTGCAACGTCAGGGCAAACGCGTGTTCTGCCTCGATCCGGAGGATATTTTCCCGCTCGGCAGCTCGCTGTGTTTCGACATCGAGGGCAACCCGGAGAAGATCGATATCATCTATCGTTTCTTCGAGTTGTTCGATCTCGCGAACATCCGCACGGCGAATTTCTTCTTCGAAGCCTGGCAGGCAGGCGAAGTCGTGATCGCACCGCCGATGCGGCATTTTCAGGAGGAAAAACTTGGTCTGGCGCTCTTCCATCATCACTTGCTCGCCGAATACTGGGCGGAGGCGCTGAGCGCAAAGACGCTCAAATTGCTGCGGCGCATCATTCCCGCGTCGTGGGTGGTCGATCCTGCGCCGCTCCCGCCGGGCGCCGTGCTCGACGGACCGCGGGTGGGCGGGCGTGCGCTGACGCATTGGACTCAACTCGCGTCCGCATCGCAGAAGGAGCGCGATCTCATCCTGAAAATCAGCGGTTTCCATGAAACGGCGTGGGGCGCGCGCAGCGTGGTGCTCGGGAGCGATTGCTCGCGCGAAGAGTGGCAGCAAGGCGTGGAGCTCGCGATCCAAGACGCGCCGACGCATCTGCACATCTTGCAAGAATATCGGAAACCGCGTCGCGCGAAGCATCGCATCTACGATCGCGAGCAAAACGTGCGGGAAGTGGACGGTCGTCTGCGACTCTGCCCGTATTATTTCAACGTTGACGGAAAACCCGTGCTTAGCGGCGCGCTCGCGACGTTCTGTCCGCCCGACAAGAAGATCATTCACGGCATGCAAGACGCCGCGCTGCTTCCGTGTGTGCGCGTGTGAGTTTCGTGGCAGCTGTAGTTGATTTTTGAATACAGCCGCCGGATGCGGCGTGTGTTTATCTTTTTTTCAGAGGTAAACGGCCGGTTCGGAAAATTTTTCGATTGAAAATCTCCCGCGGTGGGAGCTCTGTGCGCACGCAATTGTTTAGGAGACCCTGGGGCGCCAGGGTGAGATTGGAGCACGATCCGCTCCTAAAGCCTTCGAACCTGATGCGTTTAACACCGCCGTAGGGAAAACAGGAGCCAGCCGCGGATCATCCGCGGAGGGAGCTTGCACCCAACCGGAGGCGTTGGGCGTGGAACACCAACAGCTCCCTCCAATGTCATCTGCCAACTCTTCATTCGTCGCCGACTCGCTTGAGCAGCCTTCGGCGCATCCTTTGTTTCCCGCTTCGCGGCGGGTGTATGTCACGGCCTCGCGCCCGGATCTGCGCGTGCCGATGCGCGAGATCAGTCTGTCACCGACGCGCCTCCCGGACGGAGCGCATGTATTCAATGATCCAATACGCGTTTACGATACGTCCGGACCGTGGGGGGATCCCGAGTTTCATGGCGATGTTCGTCGCGGATTACCTGCGCTCCGAGAAGCGTGGATCCGTGATCGCGGCGATGTGGAGGTTATTGCCGGACGAACGCCGCGTGCGGAGGACGACGGATTTTTATCGGAGGCACATCGCGTCGCGCGAAATGGCGCCATGGAAGAAACCTTTTCCCGTCGGTCGGTGTTGCGGGCGCGCGCAGGCCGCTCGATCACGCAACTCGCATACGCGCGAGCCGGTGTGATTACGCCGGAGATGGAGTTTGTGGCGATTCGCGAAAACATGCGGCGTTCCCCGGCAACAGGGATCGAAAGCGGCGCCCGCGGGACGTTGACGCATCGTCACGCGGGGCAGTCGTTTGGTGCGAGTATCCCGCGCGAGATCACACCCGAATTTGTGCGTTCCGAAGTGGCCCGTGGGCGCGCGATCATCCCTGCGAATATCAATCATCCCGAGCTCGAGCCGATGATCATCGGCCGGAATTTTCTCGTGAAGATCAACACCAACATCGGCAACTCCGCCGTGGCTTCGTCGATCGAGGAAGAAGTCGAGAAGATGCGCTGGTCGGTGAAATGGGGCGGCGACACGCTCATGGATCTTTCGACCGGCAAGAATATCCATCGCACGCGGGAGTGGATTCTGCGCAATTGTCCGGTGCCGCTCGGCACGGTGCCGATTTATCAGGCGTTGGAAAAAGTCGGTGGACGTCCTGAAGAACTCACGTGGGAGGTTTTTCGCGACACGTTGATCGAGCAGGCGGAGCAGGGCGTGGATTATTTCACGATCCATGCGGGTGTATTGTTGCGGTACATACCGCTCACGGCGCGCCGCATGACGGGCATCGTTTCGCGCGGCGGCGCGATCCTCGCGAAATGGTGTTTGGCGCATCATCGCGAGAATTTCTTGTACACGAAATGGGACGAGATCTGCGAAATCCTCGCGGCGTACGATGTCTCGGTTTCGATCGGCGATGGATTGCGTCCCGGTTCGATCGCCGATGCCAACGACGACGCGCAATTCGCGGAGTTGCGCACGCAAGGCGAGCTCACTGAGCGCGCGTGGAAGCACGGCGTGCAAGTCATGAACGAGGGGCCGGGGCATGTACCCATGCACCTGATACAGGAGAACATGACAAAGCAGCTCGAGTGGTGTCATGAAGCGCCGTTCTACACGCTCGGTCCGCTGACCACCGACATCGCGCCGGGCTACGATCACATCACGAGCGCGATCGGTGCGGCGATGATCGGATGGTACGGCACGGCGATGCTTTGTTACGTGACGCCCAAGGAGCATCTCGGATTGCCCGACAAGAACGACGTGCGTGCCGGCGTTATCGCCTACAAAATCGCCGCGCACGCCGCGGACCTCGCAAAAGGACATCCGGCGGCGCAGCTGCGCGACAACGCGCTCTCGAAAGCGCGTTTCGAGTTTCGCTGGGAAGATCAGTTTGCACTCGCGCTCGATCCGGAAATGGCGCGCGCGTTTCACGACGAAACCTTGCCGCACGAGAGCGCGAAGCAGGCGCATTTCTGCTCCATGTGCGGACCGCAGTTTTGCTCGATGAAGATCACCGGCGAAGTGCGGCGCTACGCGGAACAGCATGGACTGGATGAATCGACGGCGCTTGTTGCGGGCATGAAAGAGAAAGCGACGGAGTATCGCTCGGCTGTTCTGGCCACGGAGGAATCCGCATGAAAATCGCCGTGAACGATCGCGAGATCGATGTGGATCAGAATGCCACGCTGGCGTCGTTGATGACGGCGCTGCAACTCTCGGAGCGTCGCGGCGTGGCCGCATCTTTGAATGGCACCGTGGTGCCGCGCGCGACCTGGGAACAGCGAATGCTGGAGCCGGGGGATCGCGTGCTCGTGATCCAAGCCGCGCAAGGCGGCTGAAAACGAAACGAACTTTCCATCATGAAGCTGATCGTTATTTCTCCGGAAAACGAAGATCCGCGGGAGATTCCTGCGTTGATGGCGATGCTGGCGGCGGGTTTGGAGCGTTATCATCTGCGCAAGCCGGGTTGGTCGCACGAACGGCTGCGCAAATGGATCGAACAACTTCCGACACGGTGGCGCCCGCATCTGGTGCTGCATCAGCATCACGCGTTGGTGGACGAGCTCGGGCTGGGCGGGCGACACTGGCGCGACGACGGCACGGCGTTGCTCGATGCTCCGGCGGCGTCGGCGGCTCCGTTCGAGAAACACGATGAGAAACGCGGCTTCACGAGTCGAGCATGTCATGGCGTCGAGGCGGTCCGCCGCGCGCTCGGACATTATGATGCGGTGTTGGTCGGGCCAGTGTTTTCATCGATTTCGAAAAATGGCTACGGACCGGCGACGGCGATGGACCTGCAGTCGTTGTATGCGTTGTTGCGGCGGCGGACGCTGGCGCAGCGGCGCACGGAGGTAATCGCGCTGGGCGGAGTGACGGCGGCGAATGCGCCGCGTTGCCGCGATTTCGGCTTCGATGGCGTCGCGTCGCTCGGAGCGATCTGGCAGGCGGAGGATCCGGTGTACGCGTTTACGGAAATCCAATCAGCGATCACGCATCATGCTTTCTGAAGATCAGCGACACCCGGTGATGTGTCTCACCCGAGACGATCCCGCACGATCCCACCTGACGCAGGTGCGCGAACTCTGTGCTGTAGGGGTGAAGTGGATACAACTGCGCATGAAAACCGGCAACGAAGCGGAACGCTTCGCCATCGCGTCGGCCGTCGTTGCGGAGTGCCGCCGACATGGCGCGCTGTGCATCATCAACGACTGTCTCGATCTGGCGCTGGCGGTGGACGCCGACGGCGTTCATCTCGGCCGAAAGGATGGCGATTGGCGCGATGCGAGAGCGGCGCTGGGCCCGGAGAAGATTTTAGGCGGAACGGTGAACAATGCCGACGATGCGCAGGCGGTGTTGCACGCCGGTTGTCTCGATTACGTCGGAGTAGGCCCGTGGCGTTTCACGCACACGAAACAGAACCTTGCGCCGCTGTTGGGACCGGCGGGAGCGCGTGAATTGATTCGCCAGTTGGACGGTATTCCCGCCTGGGTGATCGGCGGGATCGTCGCGGAGGACGTGCCCGTTGCCCAAGAGATCGGTGCGGCGGGTGTGGCCGTATCCACGGCATTGATACGCACCGGAGACCTGCGCGCCGATTACCTGGCGATCGCGAACGCCTGGATGAGTTTATCACGATGAAACCAAATGCATCTGCAGATCCGCTGGTGATCGCCGACCGTGAGTTTTCGTCACGGCTCTTTCTCGGAACCGGAAAATATGCGTCGCCGGACCTGATGGCGCAAAGCGTCGAGGCGTCGGGAACGGAGATGGTCACCGTGGCGCTGCGACGCGTGCGAACGGATGGCGCGCCCGACGATCTTTTGCGCGCGCTTGATCGCTCGCGCTGCCATTGGTTGCCCAACACATCGGGTGTTCGCGATGCGCAGGAAGCGGTGTTGGCGGCCGAGCTCGCGCGCGAGGCGTTGGAGACCAACTGGGTGAAGCTGGAGATACATCCCGATCCGAAATACCTCATGCCCGATCCGGGTGAGACGCTCGCGGCGACAAGAGCGCTGGCGAAACGCGGCTTCGTGGTGCTGCCGTACGTGCATGCGGATCCGGTGCTATGCAAACAGCTCGAAGAAGCCGGGGCGGCGGCTGTGATGCCGCTGGGCGCGCCGATCGGGAGCAATCGCGGACTAGAGTCGCGAGCGTTTCTTGAAATCATCATCGCGCAAGCGCGCGTGCCGGTCGTCATCGATGCGGGACTCGGCGCGCCGTCGCATGCGGCCGAAGCGATGGAGCTCGGTGCGGATGCTGTGTTGGTCAACACGGCCATTGCTGCCGCGAGCGATCCGGTGGCGATGGGACTGGCGTTTAAACACGCGGTCGAAGCGGGGCGGCTGGCGTATCGGGCGGGCCTTGTGCAGCGCAGCGCGGATCTGCGCGCGGAAGCGACCTCGCCGCTCACGGCATTTCTCGCAGCGAGCGAGGAGCAAACCGCGGACGTTTCATGAACAGCTTCGCAGAGGTTTGGGCACGTCAGGATTTTTCCGCGATCGCGGAATCGATCAGACGGAAGACCGCCGCCGATGTGGGGCGTGCACTCGATCGCGCGGGCACCGCGCTGACGTTGGATGATTTGCAGGCGTTGTTGTCGCCGGCGGCGCGGCCATTTCTCGAAGAAATGGCGCAGCGAAGCCATGCGCTCACGATCGAGCGCTTTGGCCGGACGATGCAGTTGTACGCGCCGCTTTATCTCTCGAACGTGTGCGCGAACATCTGCACGTATTGCGGATTCAGCGCGCAAAACCGCATCCCGCGCAAAGTGCTTAACGCGGATGAACTCGCGGCGGAGGCGGACGTGCTAAAACAGCATGGCTTCGACCACGTGCTTCTGGTCACCGGCGAATCGCGGACGGTCGGACGTAGTTATCTCGTGAATACGCTGAAGTATCTCCGTGAGCGTTTTTCGAGTCTATCGATGGAAGTGCAGCCGATGGAAACGGAGGATTATGCGTGTCTGGCAGATCAAGGATTGAGCGCGGTTCTCGTGTATCAGGAAACGTATGACGCGCCGGTTTATGTCCGTCATCATCTCCGCGGGCCGAAGTCCGACATGCGTTATCGGCTCGAGACGCCCGACCGGTTGGGACGGGCCGGCGTGAAGAAGATCGGGCTCGGCGCCTTGTATGGATTAGCCGATTGGCGGGCGGATGCGTGGTTCACGGGACTGCATCTGTCGTATTTGGAAAAGCACTACTGGAAGACGCGCTACAGCCTGTCGTTTCCACGATTGAGACCGCACGAAGGCGGCAAAACGGCGGTGCAGCCATTTACGGAACGTGACCTGGTGCAGACGGTGTGTGCGTTTCGATTGTGGAATCCCGAGGTGGAGTTGTCGTTGTCTACCCGCGAGAGAGCGACGTTTCGCGATCACGCGGTGAAGCTCGGATTCACGAGCATGAGCGCGGGATCGCGAACGAATCCCGGCGGTTATGCGGGTGGCGAAACCTCGTTGGAGCAATTTACCATCGACGATGCGCGAACGCCCGCGGAAGTCGCGGCCATGTTGCGGACGCAAGGTTACGAGCCGGTGTGGAAAGACTGGGATGCGAGCTACGATGGATGCGCCGCGGCTCTGGCGAATGCTACCTAGAGCACGACACGCTGGAGTCATGAAACGGCCGGTTTGTGTGCTCACTATCGCGGGGTCGGACAGTGGGGCGGGCGCGGGCGTACAAGCAGATGCGCGGGCGATTCATGCATTGGGTGGTTATGCATTGACGGTGATCACCGCCGTGACGGCTCAGAATACGCGTGGCATTGCTGCGTGGGAACCGGTGTCCCCGCGTGTAGTGGAATCGCAACTACGTGCGGTGCTCGACGATTTCCCGGTCGCTGCGATCAAGACAGGTTTGTTACCGAGCGCTTCGATGGTGCACACGATCGCGCGAGTGCTTGATGAGTATCCGAAGCGGCCCCTGATCATCGATCCGGTGATGGGATCGACGAGTGGCAGTCGGTTTCTCGATGCGGATGGGATTCGCCTGTTGAAAAAGAAACTTTTGCCGCGAGCCACACTGGTGACACCGAATTGGCCGGAAGCGGAGACGTTGAGCGGTATCCGTATCGAAAGTTTAACTACAGCAAGGATGGCGGCGCAGCGCATTCTCGAATGCGGCGTGAACGCCGTGCTGATCAAAGGCGGACACGGCCCGGGCGATACGTGCCGGGATTTGCTGATGGATCATGCCGGACGTGCGCGGGTTTTTTCCGCGAAGCGTATTCAAACGCGGAATACGCATGGCACGGGCTGTGTGTTGTCGGCCGCGATCACGACGGCGATTGCACGCGGGAACTCGCTCGAAACGGCGATTGGCATGGCTAGGCGTTTGTTGCGGAAAGGACTGCGCGCGGGACGAGCGCGGGAATGGGGCGGAACAGGGCCGGCGTTTGATGGGGTTTCGTTTTGAGTCCAAAAAAAAACCCGGCCGCGAAGGCCGGGTTTCGATTGGTATTCGAAAGTTCGATACAAACTTAGCTGAGGGTGACGCCCTTGGCCTTGGCTGCGCGGATGAGCGCGTCGGCCATGTCGGACGGCGTGGCGGCCACTTCGATGCCGCATTCCTTGAAGACGGCGATCTTGGCGGCGGCGGTGTCCTCGGCTCCACCGACGATGGCGCCGGCGTGGCCCATGCGGCGGCCGGCGGGAGCGGTGGCACCTGCGATGAAACCGGCGACGGGCTTCTTGCAGTTGTCTTTGATCCAGCGGGCGGCTTCGACCTCGGCGTTGCCGCCGATTTCGCCGATGAGGATGATGCCGTGCGTGTCGGGGTCTTCGTTGAAGAGCTTGATGACATCGAGGTGGCTCGTGCCATTCACCGGGTCGCCGCCGATACCGACGGAGGTCGATTGGCCGATGCCCTTCGTGGTGAGCTGATAAACGGCCTCGTAGGTGAGCGTGCCGGAGCGCGAGACGACTCCCACGTGGCCTTTTTTATGAATGTAGCCGGGAGCGATACCGATGCGGCAGCCACCGCTGGAGCCTTCGCCGGTGCCGGGCGTGACGAGGCCGGGGCAGTTGGGGCCGATGAGGCGGGTTTTCTTGCCGGTGATGACGCGCTTCACGCGCACCATGTCTTTGATCGGAATGCCTTCGGTGATCGCGACGGCGAGATCGAGTTCGGCCTCGACGCATTCGAGGATGGCGTCGGCGGCGAAGGGCGGGGGAACAAAGATCGCCGACACGGTGGCGCCGGTGGCGACGGCCGCTTCTTTCACGGAATTGAAGATCGGCACTTTCTTGCCGGCGTGTTCGAAGAACTGGCCGCCTTTGCCGGGCGTGACGCCGGCGACGACTTGCGTGCCGTAGTCAATGGAGAGCTTGGCGTGGCGTCCGCCGAAATCGCCGGTGATGCCCTGAATGAGGATCTTGGTTTCGGGAGTGATGAGAATGGACATGGGAATTTCCGCTTTTGGATTTTTGGTGTTCGAGTCCGCTGTCCGGATCAGGCGACGAGTTTGACGATCTTCTGGGCGGCGTCGGCCATGGTATCGCCGGAGACGATGGTGAGGCCGGAGTCGGCGAGCGTCTTCTTGCCCGCGGCGACGTTGTTGCCTTCGAGGCGGACGACGAGGGGGAGTTTGAGGCCCACTTCCTTGACCGCTTCGACGATGCCTTGGGCGATCACGTTGCAGTCCATGATGCCGCCAAAGATGTTCACGAAGATGCCCTTCACGTTCGGGTCGCCGAGGATGATCTTAAAGGCTGCGACAACCTGGTCCTTCGACGCGCCGCCGCCGACGTCGAGGAAGTTGGCGGGGTTGCCGCCGAAATGTTTGATGATGTCCATCGTGGACATCGCGAGACCGGCGCCGTTGACGAGGCAGGCGATGCTGCCGTCGAGCGCGATGTAGGAGAGATTGTATTTAGAAGCCTCGATTTCTTTCGGGTCTTCTTCGTTCAAGTCGCGGAGGGCGACGATCTCGGGGTGACGATAGAGCGCGTTGCTGTCGAAGGAGACCTTGGCGTCGAGCGCGAGGACTTCGCCGGCGGGGGTGGTGATGAGCGGATTGATCTCCACCATCGAGGCGTCGGTTTCCCAGAAGAAGCGGTAAAGATTTTGGACGAGCTTGGCAGCGTTCTTGGCTTCGGCGCCGGTGAGGCCGAGCGCGGAGATGAGTTGGCGAACTTGGAAATCCGCCACGCCATAACCCGGATCGATGATGATCTTGGTGATCTTTTCGGGCGTTTCGTGGGCAACTTTCTCGATTTCGACACCGCCCTCGGTGGAGGCGACGATGACGGGGCGCGAGGTGGCGCGGTCGAGGAGGACGGCGAGGTAGTATTCTTTTTTGATGTCGCTCGCGACGGTGAAATAAACCGTCTGCACCTTGCGACCGGCGGGGCCGGTCTGGAGCGTGACGAGCGTGTTGTTGAGCATCTTGCCGGCGATCTCTTTCGCCTCGGCCTTGGTCTTGCAGAATTTGACGCCGCCCTTGAAGCCGTCGGTGAAGGTTCCCTTGCCGCGTCCGCCGGCGTGGATCTGCGATTTGACCATCGTGGGACCTTCCGGAAGTTGGGCGAGGGCGGAGTCGAACTCCGCCGCGGATTTGGCCGGCACGCCCTTGGGGACAGCGATGCCGAACTTCTCGAAGAGGGCTTTTGCCTGGTACTCGTGAATGTTCATGGCTGCATCACGTTGTCACAAGAAAGGCGGGGGAGGCACGCCAAAAAGCCAGCGAACACGTGAACGGAAAGTCCAACTGATGCAGGATTGCGTTGAACTTATGCCCTCTCAGCATGTTCGCCCCATGCAATCCCATGAGCTGCTTAAGGAGATCCTAAAGAAAACCAGCGCGAAAAAAATAGCAGCCGACATGGGCTTGTCGCTCTCGCTCATCTACAAGTGGGCCGAGCCGCCGGCCGACAGCAGCGGCAGTGGCGCCAACAATCCGCTGGATCGGATCGAGCAGCTGTTGCGCAGCACCAGCGACCACCGCCTCGCGCAATGGGTGTGCGAACGCGCGGGCGGTTTTTTCATCACCAATCCCGAGGCCAAGCCGCATCCGTTTTCGCTCATCCCCGCGACGAACGACATCGTCCAGGAGTTTGCCGACATGCTGCAGGTCATCGCGCTCGCCGCGGCAGATCAGAAGATCACGCCTGCCGAAGCCAAATCGATCCGCGCGCGCTGGGAGGAGTTGAAGAGCGTCACGGAAAGTTTTGTGCACTCAGCTGAGCTCGGTAATTTTTCCGAGTTGGAAAAAGACCTGAAGGAAAAAGCCGCGCACTGAGTGGCCGCGCGGCGGGATTCGTAGAGAAGAAAAAATTCGCACCTGCAACCGCGGACGCGTTGGCGTCGGCAGCGCTCGATCGGGCGATGGCGTCGGGCGGTCGCACCACGGCGACGTTCGGTGTTCGCGAGGAAGAGCGCGCTAAAGGCGATGCGTGTTTTTGCGCGGCATAGGAACGCGCATCGCGCGAATCATGCCCCCGCGAACGCGTCGAGAAACGTCCGCGCACGATGACTGCACGGACAAATGATAATGAATTTTTCGCCGGGTTTATCATGAATCATTTTAATCGACGCATTCGGTTGAATCGACTGCGTCGATGATTCGTTTTGCGAAGATGTGCGGAGTTTCAGTCGTATGAATCGTATTCAATAATTGAATACGATCGATTGATGCGGGCCCGTAAGTATTCGGCGGCGAACGCGATTTGATGGAATTTTTAAGTGCCGACGTCGCTGGCAAGGAAGCTGCTCAAATGCATTCGCTTCATGCCTGCGCGGTGTTCCGCAGACGGGGGTGAAGCCACACACCACCACACAATCAACTACACCTATGACGAAACGTGTCATCCAAACCGGCTCTGTTGCCGCGTCGCTACTCGCCCTCTGCTCCGTTGCTTCCGCGGACATTCAAGTAAACGAAAACTTCTCGGTCGGCGGTTATGCCGCGGGATCGTACCGCTACTTCGACGAAGCCAAGGCCGACAAATTCGATCTCGATGCGGCCAAGATCAATTTCATCACCGACTTCAAACCGGTCTCCGCTGTCGCCAGTATTTACTACACCGGCGGCACGCCGGGCGATGACCTCACGCTGCTCGATGCCTATGTGAACTACGATCTCGGCGATGGCCTCGTCATCACCGGTGGTAAGTTTCTCAGTTATCTCGGCTACGAAGCGTTCGACATTCCCGCGATGTCGCAGATCACCTACGCCAACGGTGATTTCCTCGGCGCGATCCCCGGATATCACTCCGGTGTAAAGATCGGCTACACCAGCGGCGCCTGGTCGTCCGGTATCGCGCTGCTCGACTCCGTTTACGGCGGTCTCAAAGGCGACGGCGAGCTCCGCGGCAACGCCGGCCTCGAAGCGTTCGTGTCCTACACCGGCATCGAAAAACTGGCGCTCTTCCTCGGTGCCGCTCATCAGTCGGAAGGTCTTTCTGAAGACGGCATCCCGGTGGATGGCGCGCAGGAAGACGCCACGGTGATCAACTTCTGGGCCAGCTACTCGCTGACCGACAAGGTCACGATCGCGGGTGAGTATTCTCAGAAAGACAGCTACTTCACCGACGGTTACAACTGGCTCGTCTTCGCCAGCGTCGCGACCTCCGACAAAGTTACGCTCGTCGGCCGCATCAGTGGTGAGGAAATCGATAACGGTCCGAGCTTCCTCCGCTACACCTTCGCCCCGTCCTTCACCCTGACGGAGAATCTGTCCATCCGTACCGAGGTCACCTTCACCGACTACGATGATTTCGAGTCCTCGAAGGACACCTTCTTCGGCATCCAGGGTGTATTCGAATTCTAACTACGAGCAGGCCGGCCAGGTTTGACCGGCCTGCTTTTTAACGCTGCGCGGAGTCCCGCTTTCGTCTCCGCGCTTTGAAAAGCCAGTTGTCCCTTTGCGCGTCCGCATGACGTCCGCGCACCACCACACCTTTGCATTTTTTTCCCGCATCATGATCAACTACGCTTCGAAAATCATCGCCGCCGGCGCGCTCGCGCTCGGCGCCACCCTCGCGTCCCACGCGGCCGAGAAAACCATCAAGGTCGGCGTGCTTCACTCGTTGTCAGGCACCATGGCCATTTCGGAGACGTCCCTGCGCGACGTCCTTCTGTTCACCTTCGACGAGATCAACGCCAAAGGTGGCGTGCTCGGCCACAAGATCGAGCCGGTGGTCGTGGACGGCGCTTCCGACTGGCCGCTGTTCGCCGAAAAAGCGAAGCAGCTTCTCGAGCAGGACAAGGTCGCCGTGACCTTCGGTTGCTGGACCTCCGTCTCGCGCAAATCCGTGCTCCCGGTTTTCGAGCGCAACAACGGTCTGCTCTTCTATCCCGTCCAGTATGAGGGCGAAGAAGAAAGCCAGAACGTGTTCTACACCGCCGAGGCCGTGAACCAGCAGGCAACGCCCGCCGTCGATTATCTCCTCGAACAGGGTTACACCAAGTTCTACCTGCTCGGCTCCGATTACGTCTATCCGCAGACGACAAATCTCGTGTTGCTTGAGTATCTCCTCAGCAAAGGCGTGCCGATCGAGAACATCGGCGGTGGTCTCAAGCGCGAAGGCGGCCAGATCATCTCGGCCGGCAAATACACGCCTTTCGGTCACACCGACTACCAGCAAATCGTGGCGGAAATTAAGCAGTTCGCCGCTGGTGGTGGCGCGGCTGTCATCAGCACGCTCAACGGCGACACCAACGTGCCGTTCTTCAAGGAATACGCCGCCGCCGGTCTGACCGCCGAAACCTGCCCGGTGGTTTCGTTCTCGATCTCTGAAGACGAATTCCGCGGTCTGCCCGCCGCCCAGCTTGTCGGTCAGCTCGGTTGCTGGACCTACTTCCAGTCGATCGATACTCCGGCCAACAAGAAGTTCGTCGCCGACTTCAAGGCCTGGCTCGCGAAGTCCACGGTGCCCGGCATCGTGAAGGAAGGCCGCGTCACCTGCTCGCCGATGGTGCTCAGCTACAACGGCGTGTACCTGTGGAAAGCTGCGGTGGAGAAAGCCGGTTCGTTCGATGTCGATGCGGTGCGCAAGGCGCTTCAGTCCGGCATCTCGTTCGACGGTCCCGGAGGCACGGTCACCACGCAGAAGAACAATCACCTCACCAAGAACGTCTTCATCGGCGAAACTCGCGCGGATGGTCAGTTCAAGATCCTCAAGAGCTTCAGCAACGTGTACGGCGAACCTTGGCTGAAGGGTAAGTTTAAGTAATCGCAACCTCTCTCCCGCTCCCGCGGGAGTTCGTAGACTCGACTGTAGTTTGTCCCACCGGAGGGGTTGCGGTTCCCCGAACAGGCGAACCCGCCCCTCCGGTCTGGTCTAGGGCTGTATTCAAAAAATTCATACAACTCGCGCAGATGGCATCGCAGCTTTACCGACGCATTCTTTTCATTTTTCTGGCGCTCGCATCGTCGCTGACGGCGCTGGCCGCGGACACCCCGCGTCAAGTTGTGGTCGAGGCCATCCTGGCCGAAAACGCCGCTGCTCGCCGGGAGCGCGTGCTCTCGTTGGTCGGTCGCGGCGACGAAGATGTGGCGGCGCTTTTCGCGGCCTGGCGCGGCGACCAATTGTTCATTTATCAAACGGCGGAGGGGGCGCGTGTGCCGGTGCAGTTGACCGGCGAGAAGGATGGCGAAGGCTCGCAGACGGCGCTGAAGGTTTCGGATGGGCAGCCGCTGCTCGATGCCGCGGGCAATCCGTTGCGACTTCGCGCCGGCGATCTCGTCGCCGTGGAGCACAATGCGATGCTGCGCCGCGCGATGAAGTCGGTCCTCGATCTGCTCGATCTCTCGGCCGCGGATCCCGGGGTGCGTATCCGCGCGATCACTACAATCGGTTTTGCGCAGGATCAGGAAAAACTGCCGGCACTGCAGGCGCGTTTAGCGGAGGAAAATAACAGCAGGGTGCAGAAGGCGCTGCGCGAAGCGATCGCGCTGATCCAGCTGAAGGCGGGCAACGATGACACCAAGCTCGAAGGGCTGAAGGAGCTTGAGAAGCTTCACACGCTCGCGAGCACCGACTTTTTGAAAGCCGCGCTTCGCGACGCCGAAACCGCGGGAAAGCCGGCGTTGATCGACGCCGCACGTCGCGCGCTCAACGCCGTCGAAACTCACCGCACGCTGGTGAATCTTTTCGGCACGATGTTTCGCGGGGTGAGCCTTGGCTCGATCCTGCTCGTGGTCGCGCTCGGCCTGGCGATCACGTTTGGACTGATGCGCGTGATCAACATGGCGCACGGCGAGATGATCGCGGTCGGCGCGTACACGACGTACATCGTTCAGAATGTCTTCGGCAGCGGACTCTCGCTGTCGCCTTTCGGCTTTTCGATATCGCTGCCCGGGCTGAATGCCACCGGGCTGGCGTATGAGAGTTATTTTATCGTGGCGCTGCCGCTGAGCTTCCTTGCCGCGGCGGCGGTCGGCATCGCGCTCGAGCGCGGCATCATTCAATTTCTTTACCGGCGCCCGCTCGAAAGTTTGCTCGCGACCTGGGGTGTGTCGCTGCTGTTGCAGCAGTTGTTCAGGCTCATCTTCGGTGCGAACAACGTCCAGGTTTCCAGCCCGAGTTACCTGAGCGGCAACTGGACGTTTTTCGACATCATCTTCGGTTGGAATCGCCTGTTCGTGATCGGCTTCGCGGTCGTGATCGTTGCGGGCGTGTGGCTGGTGCTGACCAAAACGTCGCTCGGCCTGCTCATTCGCGCGGTGATGCAGAATCGCGGCATGGCTTCGTGCATGGGCGTGCGCACGGAACGCGTGAACATGCTGACGTTTGGCCTCGGCAGCGGACTCGCGGGACTCGCGGGAGCGTTTGTCAGCCAGATCGGAAATGTGGGTCCGTCGCTCGGCCAGAACTACATCGTCGATAGTTTCATGACGGTGGTGGTCGGCGGCGTGGGCAGCATCGCTGGCACGGTGATCAGTGCGTCGAGCATCGGTCTCGCCGACCAATCGCTGCAGCAGATCCTCGGTAATCCCGTGCTCGGAAAAATCTGCGTGCTGATCGCGATCATCCTGTTCCTGCAATGGCGACCGGCGGGCATCTTTGTGACGCGGAGTCGCAGCCTCGATGAGTGATTGCCGCGCGAAACGACCAAGGACGAAGGACCAGTGAACAATGACCAGTGACGAAACTGATTTTGCGCTCATGATGTTTTGCCCGTATCCACACTTTAACTACAGCGCCAATTCGGCGGCCTTTGATCCACAGATCACGGGTCACTGCTCATTGGTCATTCTCCCTGCCATTTCCTCCCGCCGCGCATGACTACACGCGTCAAAATCGAAATCGGGCTCGTGGCGGCGATCGGACTTTTTCTGATCGTGGTGTTTCCGCTGCTCAACGCGTACGGCGTGGTGAGCAACTTCACGATCAACCTGTGGGGAAAATATCTTTGCTATTCGCTGCTGGCGATCTCGGTGGATCTCCTCTGGGGCTACACGGGTTTGCTGAGTCTCGGGCAGGCGTTGTTCTTCAGTCTCGGCGGTTACATGATCGGCATGCACCTCATGCTGATGATCGGTGATCTCGGTGTGTATGCGCAGGCGGGCAAGAATCCAAACGGACTTCCGGACTTCATGATCTTCCTCGGGCATACTGTGCTGCCGGCCTTCTGGAAACCGTTTTATTCGCTCGGATTCGCGTTGTTGATGGTGCTGTTCGTGCCGGGACTCGTGGCGTATGTGTTTGGATTCCTCGCGTTTCGCTCGCGCATCAAGGGTGTGTATTTCTCGATCCTTACCCAGGCGCTGACCTACTGCGGCGCGCTGATGTTTTTCCGCAACGACATGCTGATGGGCGGCAACAATGGCTTCACCGATTTCAAACGCATCGCCGGCTACAGCCTCACCGATCCTGTCACGTACCGGTGGTTGTATATCGCGAGCGCAGTGATGCTCGTCGCCGTCTATATCGGTTGCCGCGCGTTGAGCCGTACGAAGTTTGGTCTCGTGCAGCAGGCGATCCGCGATGGCGAAAACCGCGTGCTCTTCAGCGGCTACGCGGCATCGCACTACAAACTGTTTGTCTTCGTGCTCGCTGCGATGATCGCGGCGATCGGTGGTGCGCTGTATGTGCCGCAGGTCGGTATCATCAATCCATCAGAAATGACGCCCGAGAAATCGCTCGAAGCTGTCGTGTGGGTAGCGGTCGGCGGACGGGCGACGTTGATCGGGCCGATCATCGGCGCGATCGGCATCAACGCTCTCAAGAGCTGGGCCACGAAGGCTTATCCGGACGCGTGGCTGCTCATCCTCGGCGGACTTTTCATCACCGTCGTGCTCCTGCTGCCGGGTGGTGTCGTGAGTATCCCTGGCAAGATCGCGGCCTATTGGAAAAAGCGCTCGGCCAAAGCCGATTCGTCGCAGTCCTGAGCATCGTATTCAAATAATCACTACAAGACCATGGCTCATCCGCTGCTTGTCGTTGAGGACGTTCACAAGACCTACGATGGCTTCAAAGCCATCTCGAACCTCAACTTTTATCTCTACGAAGGCGAACTGCGCACCGTAATCGGACCGAACGGCGCGGGCAAATCCACGTTTTTCGATCTCATCAGCGGCCGCGCGAAACCGAACACCGGTGGCAAAATCCTCTTCGGCGACATCGATCTCACGCAGCGAAACGAATATGAGATCAATCGCATCGGCATCGGCCGCAAGTTTCAGACACCGAGCGTCTATGCGGAGCACACCGTGCTCGATAATCTCGTGCTCTCGCTCAAAGGACCGCGCGGCGTTTTTGCGTCGTTGTTCCGCCGTTTGTCTTCGGAAGATCGCGACCGGCTCGACGAGTTGTTGAAGTTGATTCGCCTCGACGGCAAACGCGCCTGGAAGGCGGGCCAGCTCGCGCACGGCGAAAAACAGTGGCTTGAGATCGGCATGCTGCTCGCATCGGAGCCGAAGCTCTTGCTCATCGACGAACCCGCCGCCGGCATGACCGATGAAGAGACGCACCGCACGGGCGAGTTGCTGCTCTCTCTCGCGGGCAAACACAGTCTCATCGTCGTCGAGCACGACATGACGTTCGTGCGCCAGATCGCGCGCGATGGTCAGGTGACGGTGCTTCATCAAGGCACCGTGTTATGCGAAGGGAAATTCGATGAGGTGCAAAGCAATCCCAAGGTCCGCGAAGTGTATCTCGGCCGCGGTAAGCACTGAGAAAACGTTCAACACTTAACGCTTAACCTTTAACTCTCAATGACTGGAAACCAAACTGCGACCGCGACGTTGAACGTTCAGAGCTCGGCGTTGGGCGTTGAGCGTTCGCTCGAGCCGCTGCTGCGGCTCTCCCAAGTCGAAACCTACATCGGCGGTTCGCGCATTCTCCGCGGTGTCGATCTCGAGGTGCGCGCCGGCGAGGTCGTCGCGCTCATGGGCCGCAACGGCGTCGGCAAAACGACCACGCTGAAATCGATCACCGGCATGCTGCCGATTCGCTCGGGCTCGATCGTCTTCGATGGACGTCGTATCGATCAGCTCGCACCCGACGAACGCGCGCGTGCCGGCATCGGCTCGGTGCCGCAGGGCCGCGATATTTTCCCGCACCTCACCGTGGAGGAAAATTTGCACATCGGCCTCGTGGTGCATGGACGCAAAGGCGCCGAGGCGCGCAATGCGCTCGATTACGTCTATACACTTTTCCCGGTGCTCAAGGAGATGCTGCAGCGCAAAGGCGGCGTGCTTTCCGGCGGCCAGCAACAACAACTCGCGATCGGCCGCGCGCTGCTCACCGATCCCAAGCTGCTCATCCTCGACGAACCGACGGAAGGCATTCAGCCGTCGATCATCGATCACATCGGCGACACGTTGAAGAAACTCAAACGCGACGGCATCCCGCGTGACGACGTCGCGGTGCAGAACGCGATTGCAACGCTGAAGCGGGAAGGGCGCCTCGCGATTTTGCTCGTGGAGCAGTACGTGGATTTCTGCCGCGAAGTGTCGGATCGTTTTTATGCGATGGATCGCGGCGCGGTGGTTGTTTCCGGTGAGATCGCGTCGCTCACCGACGAGGTCGTGAAGGAACATTTGCAGGTTTAATTTTAACCACAGAGGCCCAGAAGGCACACAGACGAACCGAATGAATTTTGATCCACATTCTTGTTTTCTCCGTGCCCTCCGCGCCTCTGTGATTAACTAATCTCCCGCCATGCATCTCACGCCCCGCGAACGCGAAAAACTGCTGGTCGTCACCGCGGCCGATCTTGCCCGTCGCCGCCAGGCGCGCGGTCTCAAGCTCAACTATCCCGAGGCCATCGCGATCATCACGTACGAAATCATGGAAGGCGCTCGCGATGGAAAATCCGTGGCCGAGCTCATGAGTTACGGCACCACGTTGTTGACGCGCGCCGACGTGATGGAAGGCGTGCCTGAAATGATCCACGATGTGCAAGTGGAGGCCACGTTTCCCGACGGCACGAAACTCGTCACCGTTCATAACCCGATCCGATGAGCGGCGCTTCATCGGAATGACCCATGACGAATAACCGATGGCCAATGAGCGGCGACATCCTGCGATAAACGACGCGACCCAATCGTCATTGGGCACTGGTCATTGATCATTTCCCATCTGCTTCCCATGATCCCCGGAGAAATTATCACCGCTGCCGATGCGGCGCCGCTTGAGGCCAATGTGGACCTCGAAACGAAAACCATCGAAGTCTCCAATATCGGCGATCGTCCGATCCAGGTCGGTTCGCACTTTCATTTCTACGAGGTCAACGAAGCGCTGATCTTCGATCGCGAAGCCTGTCGCGGTTTTCGCCTCAACATTCCGGCGGGCACCGCGGTTCGTTTCGAAGCCGGCGACAAAAAGACGGTCACGCTCGTCGCGCTCGCCGGTTCGCGCGAAGTCTGGGGACTCAACGCCAAGGTGAACGGCAAACTTTGAACCGAATGAACCCCCGAGACGCAGAGCGCTCGTTTCTGAACTCCGTGTCCTTTGTGTCTCTGTGGTTAAAATAAAAAACCATATCCCATGCCCTTGAAACTCTCCCGCCGCCAATACGCCGAGATGTTTGGTCCCACCACGGGCGATCGTATCCGTCTGGCTGATACAGAATTGTTTGTTCAGGTTGAGCGCGATCTGATCGCCGAAGGCGGCGGTTACGGCAACGAGATCAAATTCGGCGGCGGCAAAGTCATCCGCGATGGCATGGGACAATCCTCCACCGCGCTCGACGCCGAGGCGCTCGATTTGATCATCACCAACGCGTTGATCATCGATCCCGTGCTCGGTGTGATCAAAGCCGATATCGGAATTAAACACGGGTTGATCGTGGGCATCGGACACGGCGGAAATCCCGGTATTCAGAGCGGACTCGGTTCGGTGTTTGTCGATCCCCGGACCAACAAAAAGAATCCCATGATCGTCGGCGCCGCGACGGAGGTCATCGCGGGCGAAGGTTGCATCGTCACCGCCGGCGGCATCGACACCCACATCCATTTCATCTGCCCGCAACAGATCGACGAGGCGATCAGCTCCGGCATCACGACGATGCTCGGCGGCGGCACCGGACCGGCGCATGGCACGTACGCGACGACGTGCACGCCGGGCGAGTGGAACATCCATCGCATGCTCGAAGCGGCGGAGTCGTATCCGATGAACCTCGGTTTCCTTGGCAAAGGAAACTGCGCGACGCCGCAGCCGTTGCGCGAGCAGGTCATCGCCGGTGCGATCGGACTAAAGCTGCACGAAGACTGGGGCACCACGCCGGCTGCGATCGATACGTGTCTCGGCGTCGCGGACGAACTCGATGTTCAAGTCGCCATCCACACCGACACGCTCAACGAAGCGGGTTTTGTCGAAGAGACGTTGAAGGCTTTCAAGGGACGCACGATTCACACCTTTCACTCGGAAGGCGCGGGCGGCGGCCACGCGCCGGACATCATCCGCGTGTGCGGCGAAGCCAACGTGTTGCCGTCATCCACCAATCCCACGCGTCCCTACACGGTGAACACGATCGATGAGCATCTCGACATGCTCATGGTCTGTCATCACCTCGATTCGAAGATTCCCGAAGACGTGTCATTCGCCGAATCGCGCATTCGTCCCGAGACGATTGCGGCGGAGGATCGCCTGCACGATCTGGGCGCGATTTCGATGATGTCGTCCGACTCGCAGGCGATGGGGCGCATCGGCGAAGTGATCATGCGCACGTGGCAAACGGCGCACAAAATGAAGACGCAGTTTGGCGCGCTGACCTCGCCCGCGCATCCCGCGGCGGATAATTTCCGCGCGCTGCGTTACATCGCCAAATACACGATCAATCCGGCGATCGCGCACGGCATCAGTCATGTTGTTGGTTCGATCGAACCGGGAAAAATCGCCGACCTCGTGATCTTCAAGCCCGCGCTCTTCGGCGTGAAACCGGAGCTCGTCTTGAAGGGCGGCTTCATCGCGTGGGCCAACATGGGCGATCCGAATGCGTCCATCCCGACGCCGCAGCCGACGTTTTATCGTCCGCAGTTTGGTGCAGCCGGACGCGCACTTGCTTCGACCAACATCACGTTTGTGAGCGAAGCCTCGCTGCGCGAAGGTCGCGTGAAGGAACTCGGCCTCAAACGTCGTCTCGAGCCCGTGCGCAACTGCCGCCAAATCGGAAAACGCGATATGCTTCACAACGACGCGATGCCGCGCATCGAAGTCGATCCCGAGACCTACACGGTCAAAGCCGATGGCGTGCATCTCACCTGTGAACCCGTGAAAGTGCTGCCGATGGCGCAGCGGTATTTTTTATTCTAGCTGCGTAGCTCGGTCGTTTGGATGTGCGATTCCGCCACGATCAGCCAATCGCCATAAGTCTCGAATGCTATAGCGCTCAACCTGCCTGGCAGACCTTCGATGGCTGCGATCTGAATGCCACGCCTTGCTGCAAGCATGTGTTTGTAGAGTGACTTCGAGGACGCCTGGCCCGGTGTTTTTTTATCTTCAGAGCGCATAACATAATCTTTCCACCCAGCTTCAGCGTTTTCAGGACAAGGGTGCGCTCGGTGAACTATAACAGGATTGTCTCTCTTTCCCGTATGAACCACGGAGAGTTGGAGCTCCTTCTTCCGACCACGCCAACTTTCCTCCAGCGTCCGAAGCTTGGGTAATATTTCCTCTTCGGAATGGCCCAAGTTTTTGTATCTCCTGATAAGTTGTATAGCCTCGTGCCTTCCCCCAATGGCGCGGTTGATACAGAATGCCATACCTGGTGTGAGGAAGTCGCTTATCGGGCTGTCGCTTTCTTCTTCACGAGCTCGACCGAGAAAAGGGATTAAAGCGCCGCTTAATGTAGAGACATCTAGCTCCTGGCCGTAACAAAGTATACCTTGGTTTTTTAGGTCGGCGGGCAGCGTTTTGATCTGGTCTTCCTCACAAAGCATGATCGTCCCTGACCGATGACTGTGGCGGACTCCGAGTTCGTACCAGACGTTCGGATTGAAATCGGTTAGAACGGCAATGACGAGATGAGAGCAAACCAAGTCATCCATGATGCCGCGGATTAGGTTGTTGCCGTTCGCCTCTGATCTACGGGGGCGGTAGCCGTGCCGCTCTAACGCAGGTGTCAGAAAATTAAAGAAGAAATGGGTCCAGTAAGCCTCGTTTCGATAGTCTTTAGTCGCCGAGAACGGCATAATGACGAAGCAGTCTTTGAGGTCTTTCTCCAAGCGATCCCAATCGGTTAACCATTTGTCGATTGCGTGGACTCCGTGGGGCGGGAGTTGGTCGATTTGATATTTGATACTATCTTTGGGGTTCATGAGCAAAGGGGTTATAGAATCAGCATCGCGTCGCCGTAACTGAAGAAGCGGTATTCCTGCGCGATCGCTTCGGCGTAGATGTCTTTCAACCACGCGATGCCGTCGGTCGATCCGGGTGTGAGGAATGCAGAGACCAGGCAGAGCAGCGTCGAACGCGGTTGATGGAAGTTGGTGATGAGCGCATCGACTCCGCGGAATGTGCGCGGCGGATAAATAAAGATGCCGGCCTCGGCGAGAAACGGCTGCGCGAGCGGTGCGGAGTGGCGTTCGAGAAAATCTTCGATCGTGCGCACGCTTGTAGTGCCCACGGCAATACGGCGACCGGCCGGAGAAAAGAGCGTGGCCTGCGTGGCGGCGGGCATCTCATACACTTCGCGGTGGATCGCGTGTTCCTCCACCGTGTCGGTCATGATCGGTTTGAAGGTGCCGAGGCCGACGTGAAGCGTGACATCGGCGGAGCGAACGCCGTTTGCGCTGAGTTCGTGGAGCAACTCCGGCGTGAAATGGAGTCCGGCGGTGGGCGCGGCTACGGCGACCTGGCGGTCGCGATTGGCGTAAACGGTCTGGTAACGCTCGAGATCCTGCGCACGCCGCGCGGCGGGATCTTCGCGCTCGATGTACGGCGGCAGCGGCACTTCGCCGAGGCGATTGGCGAGCGCGGTGACGGATTCGCCGGAGGGAATTTCGAAACGCACGAGCGCGCCGCCCTCGGCATCTTTGGCGAGCACTTCACCGCGAAAAGCGTCGCCGTGCGCAAACGTGGCGCCGACGGGCAGTTTTTTTCCCGGACGGACAAGACACCACCACGTGTTTTCCCCATGCGCAGGATCGGGACGGGTGAGAAAACATTCGACGGCGCCGCCGGTGGGACGTTGTGCGTAGAGGCGCGCGGGGAGCACGGCGGCGTTGTTGCGGAAGAGGATGTCGCCGCTTTGCAGGAAGCGCGGCAGATCGCGAAAATGATGATGCGCGAGCGAGTGGTTGGTGCGATCGACCACGAGCAGGCGCGACGCATCGCGGCGCGCGGCAGGCGTTTGGGCGATGAGATGCGCGGGAAGGTCGTAGTCGAAGAGATCGGTGGGCAGCGGCACGGAACAAAAAGGAAATGAAGAGGCCGATTTGAGGCTTGCCCCGACGGGCAGGGCGAGTTTCTTCCGCAATTCTCTCTTGCCGGAGTAGCTCAGTGGTAGAGCAGCGGTATCGTAAACCGCGGGTCGCCGGTTCAATCCCGGCCTTCGGCTCCAGTTTTCAAAAATCCGCCATGTTTTTCGCGGCGGATTTTTTGTTTGTGCGACGGAAGATCGATCGTGGACGTGGAGAAACGCGGGGCCGAAGAGGAGGCGAGCGCGCGACGATTGGCGGCTCAATTGTGTCCGATGTGATCGTCGTCGAGGCGACCTTGGAGCTTTCGGCGAAGTTTGAGCGTTTCGATATCGGTGCGCATGCGATCGGCGAAAAGTTGCAGGCGCGCATGCACGTCGAGCGTTTCGAGCAGACGTTGCTTGAGCGCGGCGTCTTCGCAGAGACTGAACGCGGCGAGATCCACAAACGTCTCGGGATCGCTCACGGTTTTGAGGAATTGCGCGAAGTCGGTCGGGACGGCGCCGCCGAGACGTTGTTTGGTGGCAATGAGGTGGGCGAGGGTGGTGCGGAGACGGAGGTTTTCTTTTTCGCCGGCGCCCGGTTCGCTGGCCAGGGCTTGGATGCGCGCGAGGCGAAACGGATGTTCGCGAACGATCTCGGTAAGCCGGACACGGGCGAGGCCTTGGAGCAGAAGGTTCGAGGTGCCGTTTTCGGCCTTTTGGCAGGCGCGAACGATGCCGACGGTCGCGACGGGATGCGGCGGCTCGAAGTAGGCGGAATCGGCGGCGCGGCGCTGATCGAGACCGGCGACGGCGAAGAGGCGGTGCGTCGCCAAGGACTCTTTGAGCATCTGGCGGTAGCGAGGCTCAAAAATATGGAGCGGCATGAGCGCCTGCGGAAAAAACGCCACCTTGGGCAGCGTCATGACCGCAATTTCGGCGGGAAGCACGATTTCCATTTCCATAGCGCTCCACTGTAGGCCGGGGAGGGGACAATTCAACGGACCAGCGCGAAGCGGGCGATTTATTAGTGCGTGCGGGGGTGTGACACAGCCTGTCACAGCGGTTGGAAAGCGTTCGGGCCGCTGTCGCACGTTGTGACACAGTGGCGCATTTTAAGGGCGACGAAAGGAGGCGTTTTAGCGTTTGTAAAATTTTAAGTTATTAAAAAACAACCACTAGCGATTGTCCTGCGAACAGGGGCACATGCATTGCTTGTAAACGGGCCATGAGCCGCATTTTAGGAATCGATTTAGGTACTACGAACTCGTGTATGGCCGTCATGGAGGGCGGCGAGCCGGTGGTTATCCCCAATGCCGAGGGCGCCCGTACGACGCCGTCGGTGGTTGCCTTTACCAAGACGGGCGAACGTCTCGTCGGCCAGGCCGCCAAGCGCCAGGCAGTGACCAACCCCCGCAACACCATTTTCTCGGCCAAGCGCCTGATTGGTCGCAAATACGCCGAAATCCAGAAGGAACTGGCGAGTTTCCCCTTCAAGGTCGTCGAAGGCAAAAATGGCGATGCTTACATTGAAGCCCAGGTCGGCGACAAAGTTGAGCAATTCGCTCCCCAACAGATCAGCTCCTTTGTCCTCGCCAAGCTGAAGGCCGACGCGGAAGCCTACCTCGGCGAAAAAGTCACCCAAGCCGTTATCACGGTTCCCGCTTATTTTAACGACGCTCAGCGTCAGGCCACCAAAGACGCCGGCAAGATCGCCGGTCTCGATGTGCTGCGTATCATCAACGAGCCGACTGCCGCTTCGCTCGCGTACGGTCTCGATAAGAAGAAGGACGAAAAGATCGCCGTGTTCGACTTGGGCGGCGGTACCTTCGACGTCTCCGTGCTCGAAATCGGCGACGGCGTTTTCGAAGTCAAAGCCACCAACGGCGACACGCACCTGGGCGGTGACAATTGGGACGAAGCTCTCATCAACTGGCTCGTCGACGGTTTCAAAAAAGAAAACGGCATCGACCTCCGCAACGACCCGATGGCGCTCCAGCGCCTCAAGGAAGAGGCCGAAAAGGCCAAGATCGCGCTCTCGTCCGCGCAGACCTACGACATCAACCTGCCGTTCATCACGGCCGACGCCAGCGGTCCGAAGCACCTGAATGTTTCGCTGTCTCGCGCGAAGATGGAGCAGATCTGCGAAAACCTCTTTGAGCGCTGCATTCCTCCGTTCAAGAACTGCCTCAAGGACGCGGACCTGACGTCCTCGCAAATCGATGAGCTCGTGCTCGTCGGCGGCATGACCCGCATGCCGAAAGTCGTCGAGCTCGCGAAATCGCTCGGTGGCAAACCGCCGCACCAAGGTGTGAACCCCGACGAAGTCGTCGCCATTGGTGCTGCCGTGCAAGGCGGCGTGCTCAAGGGCGATGTTCGCGACGTGCTCCTCCTCGACGTGACGCCGCTCACGCTCGGTATCGAAACGGCCGGCAACGTCGCCACGCCGATGATTCCGCGCAACACGACGATCCCGACGAAGAAGACGCAGATTTTCTCGACCTACGCTGATAACCAGCCCGGCGTGGAAATCGTGGTCCTTCAAGGCGAGCGCCCGATGTCCCGCGACAACAAGGTGCTCGGCACGTTCAAGCTCGACGGCATCCCGCCGGCGCCGCGCGGTGTGCCGCAGATCGAGGTCACGTTCGACATCGACGCCAACGGCATCCTCCACGTCTCCGCCAAGGACCTCGGCACCGGCAAGGATCAGAAGATCACCATCACCAATTCCTCCGGTCTCTCGAAGGAAGAAGTCGAGCGCATGACCAAGGAAGCCGAGATGCACGCGGCCGAAGACAAGAAACGTCGCGAAGCCGTCGAAGCCCGCAACCAACTCGACAACTCGATTTACCAACTCGAGAAAGCTCTCAAGGACGCCGGTGACAAAGTTCCGGCCGACCAGAAGTCCAAACTCGAATCGGCGCTCGCCGACGCGAAGAAGGAACTCGAGTCCAACGACACCGATCGCATCAAGGCCGCGTCCGAAAAACTCACGCAGCTCGGCGCTGAACTTTATCAGCAAGCGCAGCAGGCCGCGGGTGCCGCCGGCGCTCAACCGGGCGCTGATGCCGGTGCTGCCGACAACAGCTCCAAGAAGTCCGAGAAAAAGGCCGACGTGGTCGATGCCGACTTCGAGGTCGTCGATGACGACAAAAACAAGGACAAGAAGTAATCTTTCCGATTTTCACGCGCTGCGGTCCTCGTGCACCGCGGCGCGTGTTTTCTCCGAAAAAATCCCACTACCTTCCTCAAACCCACAATACACAAACCCATATGGCTAAAGTTAAGATCAAGCCCATCGGCGATCGTGTGCTCGTGAAGCACATCGAAGAAAAAGAACAGATCCGCGGCGGTATCATCATCCCGGACTCTGCCAAGGAAAAGCCGCAGGAGGCTGAGGTCATCGCTCTCGGCACCGGCAAGAAGGATGAGAAAGGCAACGCTGTCCCGTTCGAAGTGAAGGTCGGCGACAAGGTGCTGATCAGCAAATACGGCGGCACCGAAGTGAAGATCGACAACGAGAAATTCACGCTCGTTCGCGAAGACGACATCCTCGGCGTCATCGGCTGATCCCGTCGTATCCGATTTATCACTACAACTTAATCCCGTTTATTTAATCATATGCCCGCCAAACAAATTCTCTTCGACGAAGCCGCCCGTCAGAAAGTCCTCCGCGGCGTCGAACTCCTAGCCCGCACCGTCAAGGTCACCCTCGGACCCAAGGGCCGCAATGTCGTCATCGACAAGAAATTCGGCTCTCCCGCCGTCACCAAGGACGGCGTGACCGTCGCCAAGGAAATCGAGCTCTCCGATCCGTACGAAAACATCGGCGCGCAGCTCGTGAAGGAAGTCGCGTCGAAGACCAACGACGCTGCCGGCGACGGTACCACCACCGCGACCGTGCTCGCCGAAGCCGTCTACAAGGAAGGCCTCAAGCACGTCACCGCCGGCGCCAACCCGATCTACCTCAAGCGTGGTATCGACAAGGGCGTCGAAGCCGCCGTGGCCGAACTCGCCAAGATCTCCAAGAAGGTGAACGCCTCCGAGGAAATCCGTCAGGTCGCCACGGTCTCCGCCAACTGGGACGCCGAAATCGGCAACATCATCGCCGAAGCTCTCGAGAAGGTCGGCAAGGATGGCACCGTCACGGTTGAGGAAGCCAAGTCCATCGAAACCACCCTCGACGTCGTCGAAGGTATGCAGTTCGACAAGGGCTACATCTCGCCGTACTTCGCCACCAACGCCGAGACCCAGGAAGCCGTTCTCGAGGACGCCTACATCCTCATCCACGAAAAGAAGATCTCCAACCTCCAGGAGTTCCTCCCGCTTCTCCAGACCACCGCCAAGAGCGGCAAGCCCCTCCTCATCATCGCTGAAGATGTCGAAGGCGAAGCCCTCGCTGCCCTCGTGGTGAACAAGATCCGCGGCACGCTCAACGTCGTCGCCGTCAAGGCTCCTGGCTTCGGCGATCGCCGCAAGGCCATCCTCGAAGACATCGCCATCCTCACCGGCGGCCGTCTCCTCTCCGAAGACCTCGGCATCAAGCTCGAGAACGTGCAGCTCTCCGACCTCGGCCGCGCGAAGCGCATCGTCGTGGACAAGGAAAACACCACGATCGTCGAGGGCGCCGGCAAGTCCTCGGACATCCAGGGCCGCGTGAAGCAGATCCGTCGTCAGATCGAAGAAACCACGTCCGATTACGACCGCGAAAAGCTTCAGGAACGTCTCGCCAAGCTCGCTGGCGGTGTGGCCGTCATCAACGTCGGCGCCGCGACCGAGTCCGAAATGAAGGAAAAGAAGCAGCGCGTCGAAGACGCTCTCCATGCGACCCGCGCTGCGGTTGAGGAAGGTATCGTTTCCGGTGGTGGTGTCGCGCTCCTCCGCACCGCCAAGGCAGTCGACGCCGTCATCAACTCGCTCGAAGGCGATGAAAAGCTCGGCGCTCAGATCGTCCGCCGCGCGGTCGAAGCTCCGCTCAAGCAGCTCTGCTCCAACGCCGGCATCGAAGGTGCCGTCGTCGTTCAGCAGGTCCTCGCGAGCAAGGGCAACAACGGCTACAACGTCGCGACGGGCGAGTTCGAAGACCTCGTCAAAGCCGGCGTTGTCGACCCGACCAAGGTCACCCGCACGGCCCTCCAGAACGCCGCCTCGATCGCCGGCCTCCTCCTCACCACGGAAGCCATCATCACGGACGTTCCGGAAAAGAAGGAAGCCGCTCCCGCCCATCCTCCCGCGGGCATGGACTACTAAGTCCGCGGGTTCATCCCGATTCCTAATCGCTCATCAAGGCGCGCCCAACAGGCGCGCCTTTTTCTTTGATCGTTGGGGGGGCGCCGGCAATCTCCGATCAATTGGCGGGAGCGGCCGGCGCTTTTGATATCCTCGATCAATTGGCTGCCGTCGAAACGCCGATGGGCGAGGAGAGACGCGCGGCTTTTTTCTCGAAGTATTTTTTGAAGATATAGCCTGCGACGGGCGCCGCGTAGGCGCCGCCGCCAAACTCATCGCCGGGAGCGCCACCTTCGAGAAGGATGGCGATGGCGATCTCGGGATTGTCGTACGGCGCGAAGCCGATGAACCAAGCGTAGTTCAGACGTCCTTTGTATTGGCCCGCTTCATACACGTCTTGTTGGGCCGTGCCGGTTTTGCCGGCGATTTTTGCCGCCTGAAGATTAAACGGCGGCTGGATGAGTTTGCGACCGGTACCCGACTGGATGCAGCGCTTCATGCCTTCGATCAGAGCCGCGTAATGACTCGGTGAGAGACCGATCGGCTCGGTTTGTTGCCGGGGATGTTCGGGATCGTGAACGAGCGTCGGCTGCGTGAACGTTTCGCCGCGAGCGACGGACGCGATGAAACACGCCATTTGCAGCGGAGTGAGTCCAAGCGCACTTTGGCCGATGGCGTAGTTGGCGGTCTCACCTGCGGGCCAGGGTTCGCCGCGGACGCGTCGCAACCAGGCGGGATCGGGCACGAGCATGCGTCGGGTTTCGTTGGGCAATTCGATTCCCGTTCGGCGATCCAAGTGAAAACGGCGTGCTTCCGCGGCGATCGCGTCGGGGCCGAGTTTCAGGCCGACGTCGTAAAAGAAAATATTGCAGCTCTTCTCCAGCGCGGTGCCGAGGTTGATGATGCCGGGGCTGGCGTTGTGATTATTACACACGAAGCGCCGCCGCCCGATCATGTAAGAACCATGGCAATCGACATGCGATGTGGCGGGATCGATGAGGCCCTGGCGCAGACCCGCGATCGAAGTGAGGACCTTGAACGTTGATCCTGGAGGATAAATACCGCTCGTCGCGCGGTTGATCCACGCGCTGTTCTCGGTCATCTGCGCGGCGTCGGCGGAGCTGAGGCGCGGACTGAAACTATTTAAGTCGTAATCGGGCGCGCTCACCATGGCGAGGACCTCCCCCGTCCGCACATCGATCGCGATGGCGGCGCCGGCCTGAGGGCTGCCTTCTTCGTCGTAATCTTTGATGGCCTTTTCGGCGACCATCTGGAGATCGATGTCGATGCTGGTCACCACATTGCCGCCTTGAACGGGAAGGCGTCGCTCGATCGGAGTTTCTTGGCGATAACCTGACGGATCGACGCGGTAGATCGCGCCACCGGGTTTGCCTTGCAGCACGTGGTTAAACTGCGCCTCGAGCCCGTCTTTGCCGATGGTGCCGCGCATTTTGAGCGTCACGAGTTCGCTGCCGGGAAAATCGTCTTCGTTGAGCTCGTCGTGCGAAAGCACATAGCCGAGCACGTGCGCGGCGGCGTTTTTGTACGGGTACTCGCGGGCGCTCGTGGCGTAGAGTTGGATCGGCGAGTTGACGTCGACCTGCTCGGTGAGACGCGCGTATTCCTCGGGCGTGAGTTCGTCGGCGATCACATAAGGCAGCAAAAGCTGGCTCGCGAAATGCCGCTCGAGATTGGCGGCGTCGACCTTGGCGCTACGACCGGTGAGCCGATTGACTTCATCCATGTAGCGCTGCACGACGGAGACGCGCGCGATGCGGCGGATCTGCGCGTTGGTCGGCATGAGACGACTGTCGAGGTCGCGGTAATTGCGGCCGACGCGAATGACTTCGTTGCGAAATTCGAGGCGCAGCTCGTCGAGGTTGATGGCGGCGTAGAAACGCGCGCGGTTTTTCACGAGCAATCGGCCTTCGCGATCGTAGATGTTTCCGCGCGGCCCGGGCGTGAGGATGCGCCGCTGATTTTGCTGACGCTCTTTTTGGTGATACTCGTCGGTCTTGAAGAGCTGCTGGTAGGCGAGGCCGCCGATCAGCACGACGAGCAGCAGAGCGATGGCGGGATAAAAAAACAGGATGCGCAGATCGTAGCCCTTGTGGGACTCGACGAGGCTGTTGGGACGATCGGTGGAGCGCTCGGCCATGGTTGCGGGTTATAGCAATCCGCGTTGCTCGCGGCGCAAGCTGACTCCGGCGATTTCGAGCGCACGTTCTTGCATCGCGAAGAACCACGGCGCCACGAGGGCGATGAACAACTCCGACATAAACAGATCGAGGAACATCGCCGGCAGCGCCGCGAACGGCGTCGGATGCCGCTCGATCATCGCGATCGTGAGCACGAGAAAAATAGCGGCGTTGGCAATCAGCGCGACCGCGACGCCCAAGGTTGTTTCCTCGCGAGGGAAACGGTCGCGGAAGAAATGGATGAAGGTGTGCGCGGCGAGAAATAGCACCGCGTGAAGACCGAAGCGAACGGGTGCGGTCGCATCGCACCAGAATCCGAGGAGAAGAACGATTTTCCAACTGTCGCGTGAGCGCAGTCGCAACGCGGGAAACGTCACAAGCAATCCGCCGATAAAGAGGCTGATGTACCAATCGGAGAGGTAGTGATTGAGCTGCTCGAAGAGCGTCCAAAACAAAACGCCGATGGCGAAAACGATGGTGACCGTCCGACCGCTCATGGTGTCTTGTTCAGCGGGATGAGCACGGTTACTTCCGTGACGGAAGCGAGGCGCGGATCGAGCTCCACTTCGCCGCGTTGAAAGAGGCCATCGGAGTCGAGATCGAGTTTGGTGATTTTACCGATGACCAGACCGGGCGGATATGTGCCGCCGAGGCCGGACGTGACCACACGGCGCGGCGTCACGCTGTTCGCAAAAACATCGAGCGGCACGTACTCGATCACGCCGCCAAAAGGGCCGAAGGCTTTCTTGCTCGCTCCGTGATAACTGATGGGGCGCGTGTCTCCCTCGAGCGTTGCAGCGAGGCGAAGTCCCGGTGTGCTGATGAGATCGACTTCGGATTCGTACAAACCCACTTGAGCCACGCGGCCGACCACGCCGCCGACAAAAATCACCGGAGCACCTTTCACGATGCCGTGCTTCGAACCTTTGCGGATGGTAAGTCGATGCCACCATGTGTCGAATGCACGACGCGACACGCGTGCGCTTTCGGGACGATATTCCGCATACACCGGCATGCGGAGTAGTTCTTCCAAACGATGAATCTCGCTTTCGAGCGCGGTGGTTTTTTGAAGCGCGACTTCGTAGGCGGCATTGAGGCGCGACAGTTGTTGTCCGGCTTCGATCAGATCGTTTTTGGAACGCGTGCGCAGCGCCCAGAACTCCTGCAGATCGCGCACCGCGGAGGCGGATACATTGATCGGCGCTTGGAACTCGAAAAACGACGCGCGCGCGAATCGCTTAAAAATCGCAGGGACAAAAAGCCAGACGGCGAGGACGACGCCGAGCAGGAGAAAAGGTCTGGCTTGATCAAAACGTTTTGCGGGCACGAGAAGCGGGTTGAGATTCAGCTCTCGTCGGACGCGGAATCAATAAGAAGGTTCGCGTCCCGCATCTGGTTTCCCACATGGAAATTTTGCGGGTGAGGAAGCTCGTCGCTTAGACGTTCTGCATGACCCAGTTGAGGTCGTTGAGCACCGCGCCGGTGCCATTGGCCACAGCCGAGAGCGGATCTTCGGCGACCGTGACGGGCAGACCGGTTTTTTCGCTAAGGAGGCGATCGATGCCGCGGATGAGCGATCCGCCGCCAGCCATGACAAAACCGCGGTCAACCAAGTCGGCGGAAAGTTCGGGCGGGCAGCGTTCGAGCGTGGTGCGAACGGCGTCGACGATCGCGGCGATGGTATCGCTGAGCGCTTCGCGGACTTCTTGGGAAGTGATGTGAATCGTCTTCGGCAGACCGGCCACAGAGTCGCGGCCTTTGACTTCGAGCGAAAGTTCTTCGTCGAGCGGGTAGGCGGAGCCGAGCTTCATCTTGATCTCTTCGGCGGTGCGTTCGCCGATGAGCAGATTGTACGCGCGTTTCATGTAGTTGACCAAAGCGGCGTCGAGTTCGTCGCCGGCCACGCGTATTGATTTTGAGAATACAATACCCGAAAGAGAGATGATCGCGATCTCGGTGGTGCCGCCGCCGATGTCGACGATCATGTTGGCGGCGGGTTCATCGATGGGGAGACCGACGCCGATCGCGGCGGCCATGGGCTCGGGAATCGTGATGACATCGCGTGCGCCGGCATGCGTGGCGGAATCTTTGACGGCGCGTTTTTCAACCTCGGTGATGCCGGAGGGAATCGCGATGACGACACGAGGAGCGACCCGCAGGGCGTTGTTGTGAACCTTGCGGATGAAGTAGCGGAGCATCGCCTCGGTCACATCGAAGTCTGCGATCACGCCGTCCTTCATCGGACGGATGGCGGTGATGTTGCCGGGAGTACGGCCGAGCATGCGTTTGGCTTCATCGCCGACGGCGCGGACCTTGCGGGTGGTGGTGTCTAAGGCGACCACGGAGGGCTCGCGGAGCACGATGCCCTTGTCTTTCACGTAAACGAGTGTGTTGGCCGTACCGAGGTCGATGCCGATGTCGTTGGAGAAATACCCGAGGAGGTTTGATGCCATGTTGCTGAAGTTGCGGGGAGGAAGCTGTGGTTCCGCCGACGGAAAACAATCGGTGCGTTTTACGGCTGTCAAAGAGGAAAACAGTTGATTCTCCTCTGAAAATCAAACTGAGCGGGAAGGCGTGGCTTGACGGTGGGCATTGGGGCCACGTTGTTGAGCGTCGTATCACATGGTGACCGGCCTTTACCTTATCCAAGACCTCGCCGTCGTGCTGTTGCTCGCGGGAGCGGCAGGATGGTTATGCCAGCGGCTGGGGTTGTCGGTGATTGTCGGATATCTGGTCGCGGGCATCGTGGTGGGACCGTTCACGCCACCGTTTTCACTCGTGAAGGAAGTCGGGCGCATCGAGACGCTCGCACAGCTAGGCCTGGTGTTCCTGATGTTTTCGATCGGTCTGCGTCTGAGTTTGCGCCGGCTGCGGCGGATGGGACTTCTGCTGCTGTTCGGTGTGTGCGTGAGCGCGGCGGTGATCTACTTTCTCGCGAGGCTGAGCGGCGTCGTGGCCGGGTGGACGGGTTCGGAGAGCCTGTTTCTCGGTGCGATGCTGATGGTGTCGTCGTCGTCGATTATCGGAAAACTACTTCAGGAATCGGGCGCATCGCACGAACGCTCGGCCCAGCTCGCGATGGGCGTGACGGTGCTTGAGGATATTGTGGCGGTGGTGATGCTCACGTTGCTGAGCTCGCTCGTGCATTTCGGTGGTGTGGGAGAAACGAAAGCGCTCGGCGAAACGCTCGGGATGTTTGGTGCGTTTGTGGTGCTTGCGGGCGTGGGCGGGCTGTTGATCGTGCCGTGGCTTTTGAAGCGGCTGAGCATTGCCGCGACGGAAGAATTGCAGACGGTCGTGCTCGCGGGATTGTTGTTTGGTTTGGCACTCGTGGCGCAGCGCGCGGGTTATTCGCTGGCGCTTGGTGCCTTTTTGCTCGGCACGATCGTTTCAGAGACGCCGCAGCGTATCCAGGTGGAACGTACGTTCGAAGGATTGCGCGAAGTGTTCACCGTCGTGTTTTTTGTGGCGATCGGGATGCAGATCGACGTGCGCCTGATCGGCCAGGAATGGCTGCTGATCGCGGGCGTATCGGCTTTTACGCTGATGGCGCGCCCGCTCGCGACGACGCTGGGACTGGGATTGATCGGCACGCCCGTGAAAGACGCGTTGCGCGCGGGACTGATTGCGACGCCGATCGGCGAGTTTTCGTTTATCATCGCGCAGCTTGGTGTGGCGGCGAAGGTGTTGCCGCCGCGGTTTTATCCCGTGGCGGTCGGCGTATCGCTGGTGACGACGCTCGCGGCGCCGGTGTTGACGAAGCATGCGGAGCGCATCGCCGGATGGACGCTCGCAACGCAGCCGGCGTGGGTGCGTGCGTGGTTGAAACATTATCAAACCTGGATCGATCGTTTGCTTGCGCGGCAGCGACGGAATCGTCTGTGGCAGCTCAGTAAAAAGCGCCTCATCCAAATCTCTGTCGAGATGCTGCTGGTGTCGGGACTGCTTGTATTCGCAGAACCACTACTGAGTTTGGTGGAGCGGCGGTTGGGCGAGAACTGGCTCTTCCCGCAAGGACCGACGGTTTTGTTCTGGGGGACGATGACGCTCATCCTGCTTGCCCCGCTCGTCGCGATTTGGCGCAACGTTTCCGCGTTGTGTCTACTCTACTCGCAAGTCTCGGTGAGCGGTTATCCGCAAGCGCGACGATTGGCGCCGATCGTGGAGTGGATTTTCCGGTTTATCTCGGGGGCGGGGCTTGTGTTGTGGATCATGACGTTGCTGCCGACGGCGTCGGGCGTAAAATGGTTGTTGGTCGCGATCGTGCCGGTGACGATCGTGGCTCTCGTGAGCATGCGTAGAAAGCTCGTTTACTGGCACAGCGAGCTGGAGGTGGAACTTCAGGACACGTTGGCGGGAGGCACGGGATCTGCGATCGAAACGAATTCGCCGTGGCTGCGCCGGCATGAAGATTGGGCAATCACGGTGGTGGATTGCGTGTTGCCGGATCTGGCGGATTGCGCGGGGAAACGGCTCGCGGAGCTGGAGCTGCGTTCGCGATTTGGGGCCACCGTGGTTGGTATCGAACGACAAGGCTGTACGATTCCGCTGCCGTCGGCGGACACAGTGCTCTATCCACGCGACAAGGTACTCTTGATCGGCTCCGCAGAGCAGACCTCGGCGGGAAAGCGTTTTTTGCAAACGGTCACGGGCACGACGCCGGTGTCGGAATTCGACGATGTATCCATGGAATCAATACTGATTCCCGCGGGCAGCCCGGTGGCGGGGCGCGACCTGAAAACGGTGATTCCGATGCAGGAGCATCGCGTGCAGATCGCGGGAATCCGGCGTGCGTCGGGGCGCATCTTGAACCCGAGTGGCGACGAGTTTTTGCGCGAGGGCGACGAGTTGCTCGTGATGGGCACACCGGAGCAAATCCACGGTTTCCGCGCGTGGTTGGTGTCGTCGTAGGGTCGTTGTGCGGATAAATAAAAAAGCGCGCCGGGTGGCGCGCTTTGTCTATCGAGAGAGCTGTTGGAAGAGGCGGCTTAGTTCGAGCCGTGGGTGGTCTTCGTGGGCGCAGCGTCTTTCTTGGCTTCGCTGGGTTTTTCGCCCGGCTTGGCGGATTCTTCGTCGCTGCTGGATGCCTTTTTGAACTCGCGGATGGATTGGCCGAGACCACGGGCGAGGCTGGGCAGTTTGGCGCCACCAAAAAGCAGGACCACGATGAGGAGGACCCACAGCCATTCAGTACCACTCGGAAGAATGGCGAAGATCGAGGCACTGGCGTAATTCATGATACGTGTACGTTACCGCGGATTGCGGGGGAGTAAAGGTGTAAACGGAATCGTTGCCGCGCTCAGCGGGTGGCCATCGGTGGCGTGGTGTCGTCCTTCTTGAGCGAGACCTGCTTGAGGAGGTTTTGCGCGTTGTCGATTTGCTCGGCGTCGAAGAAGCCGTGGAGCTGACGGATGCGCGTCGGGTGACGCATCTTGCGGAGCGCCTTGGCTTCGATCTGGCGAATGCGTTCGCGAGTGACCTTAAACTGCTTGCCGACTTCTTCGAGCGTACGGCTGTAGCCGTCAATGAGGCCGAAGCGCAGCGAGAGCACGCGGCGTTCGCGTTCGGTGAGCGAGTCGAGAACGTCGATGATCTTTTCGCGCAGAAGCGAGAATGCGGTCATGTCGTACGGGTTTTCCGCCGACTTGTCCTCGATGAAGTCGCCGAAGCTCGTGTCGTCGCCGTCGCCGACGGGCGATTGGAGCGAGATGGGCTGCTGCGCCATCTTCATGATTTGCTGCACGCGCTCGACGGGCAGATTCATTTCGTCGGCAACTTCCTCGGGCGTCGGCTCGTGGCCGAATTCCTGGAGGAGTTGTTTCTGAACCTGCATCACCTTGTTGAGCGTCTCGATCATGTGGACCGGGATGCGGATGGTGCGGGCCTGGTCGGCGATGGAGCGGGTGATGGCCTGGCGAATCCACCAAGTGGCGTAGGTCGAGAACTTGTAACCGCGGCGGTATTCGAATTTTTCGACGGCCTTCATGAGGCCCATGTTGCCTTCTTGGATGAGGTCGAGGAAGGAGAGGCCGCGGTTGGTGTATTTCTTCGCGATGGAGATCACGAGGCGGAGGTTGGCCTCGACCATCTCGGTCTTGGCTTTGTGCGCTTCGCGGATGTGGACGTTGGTCTGGCGAACGATCTCCAGTAAACGAGTGGGCGCGACGCGTTGCTCGGCCTCGATTTGTTTGAGGCGGGCGTTGATCGCCTTCGTGTCGATGGCGGCGTCTTTCTTGGTCTTGGGATGCTTCGCGCGATCGAGTTGGGCGAGGAGCTGCTCGATCTCGGTGATCAACGGGTTGATCTGCTTCAGATACTCTTCGTAGACGTTGAGCTTGAAGTAGAACTTCGAGAAGTGCGATTTGAGCGCCGTCTCGCGCTTTTTGAACTTGGCGAGGACGCGCTTCTTACCGGCGTCGTCCTTGGTCTTGAGATATTCTTCCCACGCTTCGGCGACGCTGGCTTCGCCGTTTTGGGTGCCCTCGACGAGCTTGGGCAGGTTCTTGAAATAGTTTTCGCGGCTCTCGATTTTCTTATCGATGACGATGCGATCGAAGCGCTCTTCGCGGTTGAGAAGCTTCGCACCGAGATTGCCGATGTAACGGCCGACGATGGCGGCTTCGAAAAGCGCTTCCTGCGCCTTGAGCTCGGCGTTTTCGATGCGTTTGGAAATTTCGACTTCTTGTTCGCGGGTCAGCAGCGGGACCTGGCCCATCTGCTTGAGGTACATGCGGACGGGGTCGTCCAGAATGTCGTTTTGCGACGAGCGCGATTCCTCTTCTTCGGCCTCCTCCTGGCGCTGCTTGTAGTCTTCGACCTGATCGGGTTCGAGGATCTCGATTTCGAGATTTTGGAGAATCGACAGAACGTTATCGATTTCCTCCTGATTCTCGACCGACTCGGGAAGCGCGTCGTTGATGTCGTCGAACGTCAGGTAGCCCTGTTCCTTCGAGAGGCGGATCAGATTGCGAATCTTATCGTTGATGCCGCCGGGCGCGAGATCTCCTGAACCGCCGTCGGAGGCGTTTTGAGTGCGTTCGAGAGCGTGTTCTACAGCTTCAGAGTGCGTATCGGTGTCGGCGGACTTAGCTTTGCGCGGCATGGGAAGGACTTAGGAAATACAATTAGACAGCGGCGGGCAGCCCGATGGGCGCGCGCAGCTGTCGCTGAAGGTCAGTGCGTTGTTTTATGAGAGAAATTGCGTCGACGGTACTGTCCGCACGGTGCGCGGCCAGAGCAAGTTCTATTTGACGGAGCTGTGGTTCGAGCACGCGAGTGCGGATTTGAGTGAGAGCCTGATTAACGGCACGAATCGGTTCTTCTGTACGCGGAGGATCGAAAAGAAGCGAGGCCACGAGTGTTTTTTCTTCGGAGGTCTCTAAAAGAGAGTCCAAGTGATCGCGTCCGGGCCAGGCGTCGTGTTCGAACTCAGCAAGAAAGCGGTTGAGCAGAGAACCGGCGAGATGGCTCGTGTCGATCCAATCGTGCGGGAGAATGCTGCTGAGCGGCTTGCCGAGTTCCTCGAAATGCAGGCAGAGCATCAACAAGTGATGCTCGGGCGTGTTGCTGGCATCGACCGAACGCGTGACCGGGGGCGGCGGGGCTTCGGCGGGAACGAGCGGCCCGGCTTTGTACTGCCGACGTTTGAAAGCATCGAAATCGCGCAGGACGGCGGACGACGGGAGTTTGAGCGTGGCGGCGACTTCTTCGAGAAATTGAGCGCGCGTGATCTCGGAATCGGCGGCGGCGATGATCTCAAAAAGGCTCTGACAGGCGCGGGCTTTTTGTTCTGCCGATGCGGATTCTGGCGACGGGAGAATGCTGCGGCTGGCGAAGGCCATCGCGGAGGTGGCGCCGCGTTTCACTTCGTCGTAGGCAGCGAGTCCGCGCTCGAGAAAGAGCACGTCGGGATCGGTTTTGCCTTCGCCGGGTGCTGCGAGGAAACGCACTTCGAGGCCGGCTTTCAGCGCGAGCGGAAGGAATCGAAGCGCCGCTTTTTGTCCCGCGCTATCGCTGTCGAAGAAACACTCCACCTGCGGATGATAACGGCGCAGCAGGATAAGCTGGCTATCGGTGATCGCGGTCCCTTGCGGAGCGATGGCGGTTTTGAGGCCAACTTGCCAGCAACGCAGCGCATCAAGCTGACCTTCGACCATGACGAACGGATGGCCGTCGCCAACTGCGGTGCGCGCGCGGTCGAGGTTGAAGAGCAAATGTCCTTTCGAAAAAACCGGCGTTTCGGGGGAGTTGACGTATTTCGCTTCGCGCGCGGGATCGTCGGCGGGCGTGAGATCGGTCTGACGCGCGGTGAAGGCGACGACGCGACCTTGATGATCGCGGATGGGGATCATGAGCCGGCCGCGAAAACGCGGACGCAGCGCGCCGAGCGTGATGAGCGCATCGTCGCGGATAAAAAACAGTCCGCACTGACGCAGCGCTTCTTCGGAAAACTTTTTCTTCAACAGCGCCGCGGCGAGGGAATTGTCGTTGGGATCGGCGGCGCCGATTTTGAATTCATCGGCGAGCTCGAGCGGGAAACGTCGGCATTGTTGCCAATACTCGCGCATGAAATCGCCGGTGGCATGCGAGGACTTGAACAGCTGGTGAAAATGCTCCGTCGCGGCTTCGTGCAGATCGAACAACTCCTGTCGTAACGAACGCTCTTCGCGCGTGGGGCCGACCCCTTCTTCATATTCGATGGGCACGCCAAAACGTTGACCGAGCGCTTCGACCGCTTCGGTGAACGTGAGCTGTTCGGTTTCGCGGACGAACGAAATGATGTCCCCGGCTTTGCCGCAGCCGAAACATTTATAGAAGCCCTTGTCGGGATCGACATGGAACGACGGGCTTTTTTCCTGGTGGAAAGGGCAGAGCGCTTTGAAGCGCGAGCCTGCCTTGCGCAGCGTGGCCACCCGGGAGATCACATCCACGATGTTCACGCGAAATTTCAGATCGCGGACGCAAGTGGGTTTGATGGCGGGCATGGAGGACGAGTCGAAGCGCGGACCGGCGCGGTGAAGTTTGCACTTTTAACCCGGAGGGGGTTCTGTCAAGTACCGCGGTTTTGCGAAACTTTTTGCCGCGCTTGGCTACCCATTTATCCATGTATTTTCTCAAGTTGAGGTCCGCTCGTTTCGTTTTCGTTGGAGTGATCGCGCTACTGCTGGCGGGCGGGCGCGCGGTGGCAGCCGAGGAAGGTTTGCTGCCGGTGTGGGAAGCCTCGCTTCCGTCTTTCGATGAAGGTGCTTACGCGGCGAAAGTTGAGTTGTTAATCGCCAAGTTCGAGGCCGCGAGTGGTCGTAAGCTCGTGCCGGGCGAGAAGAAGAAAGTAGGACTCAAAATCTACACCGACTCCGGACCGGGTATGGCGACGCCGGTGCCGCTGGTGCGCGCGGTGATCGGTGCGCTGGAGCGTCGTGGATTTGAGAAAGAGAATATCTTTTTGGTTGGGCTGAATCAGTTGCGGCTGCGCATGACGGGTTATCTGCCGTCGCTCGTGACGGGACAAACGCCGTTCAAAGGACATCCGTTCTATGTTTTGGAGTCCGGGCGTTATTATGATCCGGTGTGGTTCTACGACAGCCCGCTGCCGTCGCGTTTCGATCCGATCTTTGCCGAAAAAAGTGTCGAGGGTGTCGATGCCAACACGACGAAGGAACAGGACCGCAAGAGCTTCCTGGCGACACCATTGTTTTTGGACGCTGACTTCTGGATTAACCTGCCGGTTTACACCGATCACCAATACCTTGGCGTGAACGGCGCGCTCGTGAACGCGACGCTATGGAACGCCAGCAACACCGCGCGCTTCTTCCGCAGTCCGGCCAATGCGCCGGCGGCGGTCGCCGAGATGAGCGCGATCCCGGAACTGCGGCAGACCTGGGTGTGCAGCATCGTGAGTTTGCAGCACTATCAATTTATCGGAGGCCCGTATTTTAACTCGCTCTACACAGTCTCGGAGCCGGTGGTCTGGCTGAGCGCCGATCCGGTGGCGCTCGATACGCTCGCCCTCATGCGCATCAATCGCTGGCGCGAACGCGCGGGCTTCAAACCCATTTCCGACGAGATCCGCACGCTGGATTTTGCCGAGACGCTCGGCGTCGGTTCGTCACACATCGCTCCCGGACGGATCGTGCGCGTGGGAGATTAAACGACTGATTGGAGCAGAAAGACTCGGTTATCCCGACAGATTCCCGCGGAAATTCCCTTGAGTCCCACACGCGAGTAAGCCCATTTCTGAAGGTGACATGTCCCAAGCTGACTATCTTCCGATTTTGATCCAGATCTGCCTCGCTGCCGCGGTGGTGTCTCTTGTCATCGGCGCGAGCCATCTGATCGGCCAGCGAGCCAAGCGCAATGCGATCAACGATTCGCCGTACGAGTGCGGCGTGAAGAGCGAGGGATCCAGCCACGCGCGCTTCTCCGTGAAGTTCTACGTCACGGCGATGCTGTTCATCCTTTTCGATATCGAAGTGGTCTTCCTGATTCCGTGGGCGTTTATCTACCGCGATTTCTTGGCGAACAACCTCTCGATTCTCGGTCCCATTCTCTTCTTCATCGGCGTGCTTGTCCTCGGTCTCATTTACGAGGTGAAAAAAGGCGCGCTGGATTGGGAAAAGTAATTTCGAGCCAGGCTCCGGTACCCCTTATTCATGCGGTTGGAGAAGATCATCGCCCGCAGCCGCATCATTGATCTGCGGAGCACTGAGCTAAAAGGCGCGCTCGAAGAGCTTTTGGATGTTTCCATCACGCGTTCGCCGGAGTTGCGACGCGATGTGCTGTTGCGCGGATTGCTCCAACGCGAGAGCACGATGACCACCTATCTCGGTGCGGGCGTTGCGTTGCCGCACGTGCGGACGAAAATGAATCGTCGCTACATCCTCGCGATCGGACGCAGTCGCGACGGCGTGAAGCATGAGCGCACGAAATCGGATGAACCGGTGCGGTTGATCCTGATGCTGCTCGCGGACGAGAAGGCGCGTGATTATTTGCAAGTGCTGGCGTCCATCGCCCGGCTCGTACAAGACCGCGAAGTGGTCGACTCGCTGATCGAAGCGCCGACGCTCGACGACCTCACGGATCGCCTCATCGCCGCGCTCGGCGGCATCACGGCTCGGCCGGCCCAAGCTCAGCAAAGTCGTATCAACAAGATGATGGTGCGCCAGGCTGAGCGCGTTGCCAAAGGCACCGCGTGCTCGGCGATCATGGTTTTCGGCGATGTTTTCACCGGCGGCATCGAAAGCGATTATTGGAAATCGGCTTCGAAGGCGTTGCTGGTGACGCGCAATCTCGTCGATCCCGGCGAAGGCGTCGGCGGCTTCGACGAAGTGATTCAAGTCCGTTCGTTCTCGAGTCAGCGCCTCGCGCAATTGCGCAGTGCGATGCTCGTCGCGCTGACGCGTGGCGTGATTTCGTTCAACGATCGCATCTGCTGCATCGGCGGCATCACGGGCAGCAATCAATTCGACACGATCGTGGTGGTCGATGTGGAGCGAGAGTTCCAGACGCTGCTCACGGGCCAGACCGATCTGCTTCCGAGCGACGTGAAACCCGAAGTGCTCGAACGCGTGATCGCGGTGGCGACCGAGCTCGCCGTCGAAGGCCGCGAAGGAAAACCGGTCGGTTGTTTGTTTGTCGTCGGCGACACCGACGAAGTCGAAAAACTCACCAAGCCCCTCGTGCTGAATCCATTTTATGGATACAAGGAGGAGGATCGCAACATCCTCAATCCGTTCATGGACGAGACGGTGAAGGAATTCTCCTCGATCGACGGCGCGTTTGTCATTCGCGGTGATGGCGTGGTGATTTCCGCCGGCAGTCTGTTGCAAGCGACGGATATCGATCATGCGTTGCCGAGTGGATTGGGCAGCCGTCATGCCGCCGGCGCCGCGGTATCGGTCGCGACGCAAGCGATTGCCATCGTGGTTTCGTCGAGCACGGGCCAGGTGACACTTTTCCGACGGGGCGTGATGCTGCCGTTGATGGAAAAAGGGATGGGTTTGAAGTGAGGACGCGACGGAGCCGCCGGCTATGACACGCGCGACTTCGTTGTTTCTCGATGTGCTGCGGTTGAGCGCGGCGCTGGTGGTTTTTGCGGCGCACACGGCGCACTACTGGAATCCCGATATGCTCTGGGCGATGCAGGCCTGGGCGCACGATGCGGTGGTCGTGTTCTTTGTGCTGTCCGGCTATGTGATCGCGTACACGACGGAAAAAGGCGAACGCGATGCGCGCGGTTATGTCGTCGCGCGCTTGTCGCGGTTATACTCTGTGGTCGCGCCGGCGCTGGTGTTGACGGCGGTGCTTTGGCTGGCGGGACGCGGACTCGATCCGGATCTGTATGCGAACCACGAGCGGGCGTATCCATGGCTGCGCTTCGCGGCCAGCGGAGCGTTTCTGAATTCGGTTTGGATGATGGAACTCTCGCCGCCGGCAAACACGCCGTTTTGGTCGCTCGGTTATGAAGCGTGGTACTATCTGTTTTTCGGTCTGGCGCTGTTCATTCGTCGGTCGGCGATGAAATGGACGGTGCTCGTGCTCGCGGCTCTGCTGGCAGGGCCGAATATCCTGATGTTACTCCCCGTTTGGCTGATTGGCGCGGCTGCTTATCGCTGGCGTGAGATTGGAAAACTGCCGCGCGGGGCTGCGTGGAGCGGATTTATCGTCGCAGCAGTCAGCACGTTCTGGCTCTTGCGTTCGCTTCCTGATTGGCCCACGAAGGTCGGCGATGCGCCGTGGTATTTTGCGGGCGCGGCAATCAGCGATCTGATCAGTTCACTTGGCTGGGCGGCAATGATCTGGTTTTTCAACCGCGCGTCGGGTGCGCTGCAAATTCCGAACGTGGTTTATCGGCCCGTGCGCTGGTTGGCTGGGCACACCTTTTCGCTTTATCTCTATCACGCTCCGCTGGTGCTTTTTGTGTCGGCGGTGTTACCGCCGATTTTTGTGCGAGGGCTTGAGGGGGCAGTGTTGGCGGGACTGCTCGTGGTCATCGGAATTTTGGGCGCTGTGACCGAAGGACTGCGGGGAGGCTGGAAGAAGCTCTTTTCTTTCGCGTGGGATCGCGTCGCACGAAGATTGTGATTGCACCGGTCAAAGGCCCTGAGTTTCTTCGACCTTTCAACTTTTTAAAACCATGCAAGAAGTCGTCACCCTGGAATGCACCGAAGCGAAGAAAGAGGGTAAGCCCGTTTCGCGCTATCTCACCACGCGCAACAAGAAGACCGTCACCGAGCGCATCGAGAAGAAGAAGTACAATCCCTTCCTCAAGCGCCACACGGTGCACAAGGAGATCAAGTAATCCCCTGGTCTCATTAAATTTCGAACCCGGCCGCAACTGGCCGGGTTTTTTGTTTTCTGCGTTTCGGACCTAGGGAAACGCTTTTGGCGGGGAATCGCGCAGCCTCAGGATTGAGAGTGCGTGGGGGCTGTGGAGGAAGCCGGCTGCTGGGAGGCGCCGGAGGCTTGCTGGGCCCGGCGGGCGGCGCGCCAGCCTTCGCGATGCTTGCGGATCCAGTCGAGCAGAGCGCGTTCAAAACCGATGTCGTGGCCGAGGCGTTCGGATTCGATCCACTTGTGCCGTAAGATCTCCTCTCGCTCGGCTAGGAACTCTTGGTAAAGGCTCGATTGTTTTACGAAGTCCCGGGAGGGTTCTGTCGGCTGAGGAGAATGTTCGGTCATGACGGCCACGGCGCGAGTGAGTTTAAATGGTCTCAAGCGAGTGGGAGAGCTGCGCTTCGCCCGTTGATCGCTTGCTACAACAGAGAACATCGCGAGCGGGACGCAGACCGGTCGCTTGGTAACGACCGTCCACTAGCAGGGAGCTAGTTTGAAAAAAACCTGTGGTTACGTGCCTTGCGTCAGTGAGCGGACAGGTGCCCGCGAAGACCGGTGCGAAGGTGTTCATGTTGCTGACACCAAAAGTAGGTCCGCGACAAGGCCTGTCAACCTCGCGGGGTTCCTCGGAAAATTTTGTGGAAAAAGTCTGGTCTTGTACGCGGGAAATCGAAAGCCGGGCGTAGGGGAAATGCCGAGGGCGCACCAAGGGGCGTGTATCCACGGCAGCCCTACACCAAGCGTTGTTCAATCAAACCGCGGTGGACGGGACTTTGAGGCGATGCAGCAGTCCGCTGCCAATCTCGCGGAAGATGCGAGCGGCGACGCTGTCGGGCGCGGACACAACGATGGGAACACCGGTGTCGCCGCCGGCGCGGATTTCGGGGATGAGCGGCACTTCGCCGAGCAAGGACGTGCCGAGCGTATCTGCGGTCTTGGCGCCGCCGCCTTCGCCGAAGACGGCGTGACGGTTACCCGCGGGATCGACGAAGTAGCTCATGTTTTCCGCGACGCCGAGCAGGGGCACGTTTACTTTCTGGAACATCAGGCCGCCTTTGCGCGCGATCTGCGTCGCGGCGAGTTGGGGCGTGGTGATGAGGATGGCACCATCGAGCGGCATCGTTTGCACGAGCGAAAGCTGCGCGTCGCCGGTGCCGGGCGGCAGGTCCACAAGCAACACGTCGAGTTCGCCCCACTTCACGTTTTGGACAAACTGCTGGATGGTTTTCATGATCATCGGCCCGCGCCACACGACGGGCGTGTTGTCGTCGACGAGGAAGCCCATGCTCATGACTTTCACGCCATGGTTTTCGAGCGGGATGATGGAGTCGTCTTCGACCATCGGGCGCTCGTGAATACCCATCATCAATGGCACGGATGGACCATAGATATCACAGTCCATCAACCCCACGCGACCGGGGCGGCCTTGGGCGGAGAGCAACTGCGCGAGCGCGCAAGCGAGATTGACCGAGAAAGTCGATTTGCCGACGCCGCCTTTGCCGGAGGCGAGCGCGACGGAGTGGGCGATGCCGGCCGGTTTGCCGCCGGCAAGATTGCCGCCAGTCGCTGTTTTCGGTGCGGTCACGGCGACATCGATCAACGTCGAGGTGATGCCGGGCTGCGCGCGGAGACATTTGTCGACCTCGTTTTTGATATGCAGCGGGATCTTCGGATCGGCGGTGTTGAGCGCGAGCGAGACCTTCGCGACGCCGTTGGCAAACGCGACGGAGCGGACCAGACCGAACGAGACGATGTCTCGGCTGAAGCCGGGATATTTAACTTGCTTGAGGATCTCTTTGATCGAGTCGGGTGTCACGGCAGCGTGTAGTTTTTAAAGACGAAGTCGGTTTTGACGTTGTTATGGCTCGTCGGGCTGTAAATAGAAATGCCCGAACATCCCGCACTGTTTAGCTCCCTTTCTTCCATGCAAAAATTTCTTACGTTATTCGCCGCGCTGCTTGGGTTCGTGATTCTTTCTCCGCTCGCTAATGCCCAACGTGATATCGGGCCGATCACGGTGCCGGGCGCGAATACGATCGCGATTTCGATCACGGGCACGGGCGAGCTGGTGCAGCTCGCGAATCGTGCGTTTGATGTTCACGGACGTTATCGCCGCGTGGCGAGCGGCGGGGCGTTTGAGTTGGCGTTTACGGCGATTTCCCCGACGCAAGTGCGCGTGGATGTTCGCCGCGGCAGTTCGTCGGTGTTGAGCCAGGTGGTGAGTGGAGCGACTACGCGCAACGCGCTTTTCCGCGCGGCCGATCTCGCCGTGAAAGCGACCAGCGGTCTTGAAGGATTTTTTGCGGCGAAGCTCGCGTTTGTGAGCGATCGCACCGGACGTGATGAGATTTATGTCGGCGATCTTTTCCTCGGCGAAGTGGAAGCGGTGACGCAACAGAAGTCCAACGTCCTCACACCGCGTTGGTCGCCGGATGGCACGAAGCTTCTCTATACAAGTTATTTTAGGTCGGGTTTTCCGGATATTTTTCTCATCGATCTGCAGGCGAAGCGCTGGAACGTTTTTGTGAGCTTCAAAGGCACCAACAGCGGTGCGCGTTTCAGCCCGGATGGCTCGCGTGTCGCGATGGTACTGAGCGGCGGCGGTAATCCCGATATCTATGTTTCCAATGCGGCGGGTAAAAACGTGAGCAAACGCACGACCACGCCCGGCGTGAAATCGTCGCCGTGTTTTTCGCCGGATGGTTCGCAGATCGTTTTTGCCGGTGAACCCGGACCGCAACTCTACATCATGCCGGCGGCGGGCGGCGCGGCGCGGCGTGTTTCGCCGTCTGGATTCAGCAGCTACTGCGCGGAACCGGATTGGAGCCGCACGGATCCGAGCAAAATCGTTTTCACGATGCGCGACGGCCGTCGCTTCCAGATCGCGGTGCTCGATCTGCGCACAGGACAGAGCAAGAAGGTTTCCAATGCGCCTTTCGACGCGGTCGAACCTTCGTGGCTCGCGGACGGACGCCACGTCGTGTACACCGCGCGTTCGGCCAATCATCGCCGTCTCTGCATCCTCGATACGGAGACCGGTAAATCGACGCCCATCGCGTCGATCTCGTCTGAAAAAGGCAGCCCTTGGTGGCCGTGAGCGCGCGGCGGCGGGAAGGCCGCTGATTGCGTATTCACGCTTTCACTACACAGTTGCGGATAGTCGCGGCGGATG